>JAEEGL010579523.1_pt1 | contig 28552 bp, 20 predicted proteins | sample 9134231 | NCBI WGS metagenome assembly JAEEGL01 (sample SAMN16246548, study PRJNA631951) | gut metagenome | biome: gut microbiome; feature: rumen; material: fiber-attached | host: Bos | place: Iran: Karaj | collected 2018-10 | reverse complement strand
ATTATGTTGGTCTTATATATGTCGTCAATCTTTTCGGGCTCATTGTCGCTGTATTCAGGATAGTTGTATAAAACGAGTGCCTTTTTCATTTTTGTTTTGAGTGCAGCATATTCTTGTCTTTTGTTTTGCGGTCCGATATTCTTTTTTTCTATCTCTTTTTGAACATCAAACCATTCAGTTAACGCGTTATCTACGACCGGTTGAGAATATGGAATTTTCAATCTGTACCACTTCCAGTTTATTCCTTTTCCGTTGATCGAATTGACTATTTGCTTGTGTCGTTCTATTCCAAACAAAGTATAATATGCAGCTATAATATTAACTGCGGTCAGATTCTTTCCTCTTTTTCCCTTAATTGAATTGAACACATTCCTTGCCACTGTCGTCTCAACAATCGCAACATTGTCTTGTAAATATGGAAATCTGTCGAGCAAAGGAAAACTGCCATCCTTTTCGTCAAAAAGCAAGTATGGTTTTTCTTCGCTCTTTCTTTTATATTTTCGATATACATGTATGCTTGTATTTTTAACTTTTTTTAGCGATTCTTTAACGTGTTTGATTAGATTCTCATCTTCTATTCCACGCCCCAAAAGAATTTCAATAACACGCATTGCGTCTAACTTCTCTTCAGAATAGATATGGTGTGAATAAACAGCACAATATATCAGGTAATCAAAGAAGTTTAGACCGACATCAGTTTTTAAAACAATACTGAAATGATTTCTCTTAAACTTGCCTACTCCGCCATTGAATAACCCACTGTATTTTTCTTCAAAACTGATAAAAACTTTAGACGTGTTTAAAATTAATAATGGAGATATCTCGTGCTCTTTCTCGGGTATATGATCAAATACGGGATCGAAACCATGATAATCTATTTTTCTCTCGTCAATCTGATCATCAAGCGCAACTATAATTTTGAGCTTATTTCTTATGTCTTCAGATGTTTTAGACAAAAGATCATCAAGCGAAAGTGAAAGACCTTTTGGATATTCAGTAATACTTCCTTTAAATGAAGCTGCCATCCACTCCCAAAGACATAAATAATCCCATGTCATTATCCGTTCCATAATATTCATAACCTGATTACTAACGCATATAGGATTTTGATTATTCTTTATTAACATATTTAACATGTTGATTGCATCAGAAGATGAATAATAGATCTTGACTGTACATTTGTAATTCGGTTTTCTAAGACGACCGATTTCTTGTAAAAAGCAATTCCAGGATTCAGGAATACCAACAATAACTACGTTGTTAATTGATTGTAGATCAACACCCATAGCCAATGCCTTAGTGGCAACTACAAACACTTTGTAATCACCGCTACCGCGATCATCGCTGTTTTTGTGACTTATACTATCCAATAAAAGCTTTTTGTCATCAATATTTAAATCGCCTTTAAACTCTAATAATAGCCTGTCCATATAAGATGTCTTAAACTTACGCCTGTGCCTGGCAGGGTTGCTTTGTTCTTTGTCATATTTGAAAATATTGTCTTTAGTACATTCTTTTAAGAAATAACGAGTGAACTTTGATATGGTTTCATATTCTTTGAAAAATGCAATTCCTTCATATCGTTTGCTATCGTCTTTTATTATCTCTTTCAAATAATCAAAAGCGTTGTCAATATCGTCGATCCTTTCCAGACTCGTATACTCACGACGATCGTCATTTAAAACCGGATAATCTCCAATGACACCCGATGTAGTTATCTTTAAATACTCCTTGCAAAGATCTATCTCCGCATTGTTAATTGTCGCTGTTAATGCAAGAACTCTAAGACCAGATTCGCTGTTTTGATTAATGGTTATGATTCTATTAATAAAACTTGGTATGAACAGAAAAGCGCTTCGAAAGGCAGTTCCCCATTCAAACATGGTATGAAGCTCATCTATTACAATCATCTGAATAGTAAATGTATCAAAAATGCGATTTGAATACTTAAACAACTGTTCAGGAGAAGTAAATACAATAGAAATATCACTTGAATTATCGCTCAAAAGTTCTTCAATTGTCCCTGCACATGTACCTAACGAGTGATCAAATGATACTTTTTGGAAAGAATTAATCTGATCCTGAATGATAGATTGAAGTGGTTCGATTACTATGATAATGCCGTCATCTGAATTAAACCAACCAAAATATTGATACAGTACTGATTTTCCTGTTCCTGTCGGAAGAATACCGAGAACACGGCTATTTTCCTCGAGAATCTTGCTCATAATCGGTTTTTGATATTTTTCCCAACGATCATCATCAAATATATCAAAAACCGAAATCAGGTTCTTCTTTATTTCTTCAATACTCATCTTCTATAATGATTATATACTTGGCAAGCAATACCAGAATCGTAAATAAAGCAGTCCGAATATCTAAAACTATTCGCAAACTTTAATGCTCCGCTATCATCTGTGATTGCCGCTAGAACAATTGACCTATCGTTTTTAAGATTATCTGAAGCAAACTGCAATGCAAGACCATCATTATTTACAGCTGCAAGTACGATTTCCCTATCATATTTCAGTCTATCTGAAGCGTATTCCAATTGAAAACCGTTTTCCGAAACAATCTTTAAAACATATTCTTTATCATCTTTTTTCTTAGCTGAAGCATTTTTAAGTTTATTGCCATTTTTGATGTCAGAAAGCGGTTTGTTGACAGAATCATTTTTAAATCTCTTTTCAGCAAACTTAAGTGCAAATCCATTGTTGTTAACAGCAGCACGAACTATTTGAATATCACTACTATATCTTGGAGGTGCAAACTTTAACGCGAGACCATCGTTTCTAACTGCTGCCAGCACTATTGATCTGTCGTTTTTTAGATTATCTGAAGCAAACTGTAATGCAAGACCGTTGTTTTTTACAGCTGCGAGAACTATTTCTCTGTCGTTTTTTAGATTGTCTGAAGCAAATTTCAATGCACATCCGTCTTCTTTTACAGCTGCAAATACGATAACTCTGTCATCCTGACGATTCTTAGAAGCATACTTAAGTGGATTATCACTTATTTCCTTCATTAAACCGTCCTCGGGGTTTGATACTGCCGCTAAGACTATATCTCTATCATCCTGACGATTCTTGGAGGCATATTGCAGGGCTGAACCATCGTTTTTTACAGCTTCCAATACAATTGAATGGTCATCTCTAATGCTTTCAAATTCATATTCCAATGCTAACCCGTTGTTTTTTACAGCAGTTGTTACAATATCAGGATTGAACTTTAGTTTTACAGATGCATATTTTAATGCTAAACCATCGTTTTCTACCGCTGTACGTACTATCTTTTCATTATCTTTCAACTCTTCTTTTTCTACATACTGTAATGCTAAACCATTATTAGTGACAGCTTTTAGCACTATTTCCTCATAATTCTCACAATCCTGAGATACATACTGCAATGCTGAACCATTATTAGTGACTGCTTTCATCGCTATTTCCTCATAACCCTCACATTTCTGAGATACATACTCTAATGCTAAACCATCGTTTTCTACAGCTGCACGTACTATATCTGGATCTTTTTTCAAATCATCATTTTCCACATACTGTAAAGCAAGACCATACGTCTTAACAGCTTCCAAAACAATATCCGGATCGCTTTTGCATTCTGGAGTAGCATACATCAATGCACCCCCATCTTGCTTAACGGCTATCATTACAAGAACTTTATAATCCTCAAAATCCGGGTTTACAAAATTCAATGCTTTGTAATCGCTATTTACTGCTGCAAACACTACTTGGGGATCATTCTTTACTTTTTCGTTTTCTACATACTGCAATGCTGAACCATCCTCATTAACTGCCTTCAAAACAATGACTGGATTATTCAAACATTTTGATGAAACTAAACCCAATGCACTACCATTTTTCTCAACTGCTTTCAGCACTATTTTCTCATAATCCTTACAATCAGAAGATACATACTCCAAAGCACGAGGATTTTTGTTCACCGCTGCAAGCGCTATTGCTTTCTTTTTCTTCAATTTGCTGTCTGCAAATTTCAGCGCAATGCCATTCGCATTTACAGCTTTCTTTACTAAATTCTCGTTTTCCTTGCATTCATCAGAAGCAAATTGCAATGCTAAACCATCACTTTCAACAGCTTTCTTCACTATACTTTCGTTTTTCTTGCATTTCTCGGATGCATATTGCAAAGATCTTCCATTTCTTTCAACTGCCAAACGCACGATTTTTTCATCATCATTAAATCCTAAATATTTATCTTTGTTACCTTTGTTCGCTGTTTTTATGATGCTCTCAAAATCTTTGAGTTTCTCTTTGAGATCTCCCGAAACATAATTGATTGCATAGCCATAGTTAGAAACAGCCTCATTTATGACTTCCTGTATATTCTTAGTTGATAATAAAACCAATTGATCACAGTATTTCAATGCATGCCCGTTCTTTGCAACAGCGGCCAACATTATTTCTTTATCGTCTTTGAAGCTTTTAATTTGTCCTAAAACCTCGCTGTTTTTTGTTACTGCTTCGAGTATAAAACCCTTATCGTTCTTCAGATAATCTGTATTAAGACCATTTCTGAAATAATCAAAAATCTCCTTCCGTCTTTTTTCCGACAAATAGAGTTTCGTATTATACGCATATTCATCTAGCAAATAACCACGGCAATGCTTAAGATCATTATCACCTAATGCATTGTTAATCTCTACCAGGTATCTTTCATCAATACCTTCCTCATTATCGATAGGTTGATTTAGATTATTCTTACCATATAATTCTATAATCTTTTTGAATCTATCTTTCTTATTCATGTTCCAGGCATCCATCAAATCCTTAGCAAGAAGATTATATACTTTGACAGCTTTACTTGGTTCATGTTTTATCTGAAGCAAAGCCTGGGTATTCGGATATGTTAATTCCAGAACGGCTTTAGGACAGATTTCTCTAAAAGCTCTCATTAGTTGTTGTGAATAACGTCCGGCAATACCAACAGCCGATTTAATAGCTGTAGCCTTTTGAACTTTTTCTATGTCTTCTGAGTTAGCTTTGCCGGAAAAGTAACGATTGTAATTAGTTATACTTCCCTTCTTAGCTCTACTTTTATGAATCTCTTTTAATGAATCAGTAACTTCTTTTTTGCTTCCCAAATGTATTACTGCTGAGGGAGAAATATCAAAAGCAGCTTTTATAGTTTTATTTATGCTCTTAAGTGCAACTTCTGAATTGCCGTCTTTTTTGTATTTCTTTAATATGCCATCCAACTCAGAAGCTTTTTTTGCTGAAACAATATCCTGTTTAGTATTTAAACATAAGGGTTTGTTTGCACGTCCTTCATCAAGAAGATTGTTAATAACTGAGAATTTCTCATATGCTTCATTTTTAGCTGGCTTGTCTGAATTTGAGATTTTAACCACCGCTACAGTATCCCCGTCAAAATCTCCATCAAAGCATTTCGCCATAACCGGGTTGATAGCTATACCAGTAAGGCACGAATCTATCCTTTCAACCTTCATATATCTTACGTTTGAATCCCTGAGAACGGGATCGCGCCAGATCAATAAATATTGTTCTTCCTTGACATCTAATTCACTTGCAATCGTTTCACTTATGGCAATAGATTCAATATTAAGTGTAGGATCAGGAGTCCATATAGCAGTTGCGGAATTTCTAACACTCCGCGTCATAAGTTTTGTCTTAACTATATTATTATCCCCGCATAATTGATAAGAAAAACATCTCTTAAGACTCTCATATTTCTTTTTTGCAACACTCCTAGGATATGACACAAGTATTTCACGGTACATACGTGTAATCTCATTTTCGACAAATCTACCGGAACTAGTTCTATACCCAGGTCTGCAGCGCATCGGAAGAATGCAAATAGCCAAAGGGTCTTCATCATCAAATCTCATAGAGACAACAAGACCTTCTTCTTTATACAAGAAATCATCCTCAATAATCTTTTTCTTTTGTTTAATATCATGATCGTTAGGTAAGATGGCGGGAAAAGGTTTGCCTTCTTTTTTTCCGAGCATATAGTCAAAAATAGACACCAAATCAACAACTTCTTCCAAATCTATTCTTGAACGTTCGTTGTCTTTATAGAAATAACGTAATAACTCCTTTGCATCTTTTGAACATAAAGCCCAAGAAAACTGAGCCGAAGCCTTCCTTGAGTTACCACGCATGTAATCTTTATTGCTGTAAATTTTAGTTTTCTTATCTGCAAATTGTCTTGTGATTATGTACCTTGCTTTACCGATACATTTTCCATAACTCTTGCCATCTATCTTTAACTCTTCTGCATTCTTCATTAATTCCCGAGCTGTGGCACCGTTAAATCTGGATAGTCCGGAATACGGAGAAGCTATTACATCAAGATTTTTGTTTTCATTAAAAATATTAATTAGTTTTTCAATTCGTTTGTATTCTGGGTTACTATTAACATCAATATTACGATCAACTACAATTGATATGATACCCTTATTGCCGCCTCTGTCAAGTATCTTATCACCTGCCCTCAGAGATCTTAATTTGCCATTCGCATCAGGAACCGTATATTTATCAGCGAACTCTTTGGATACAACAAATCCATCCTCCATATTCCAACCGCCGCATGTTATCAGCGCAGTTCCTACCGAATCTGTTATGTTGTACGCTCTCATATAATTGGAGAAAACCATTTGATTTCTATCAAATGGATTAAACTTGGAATATTCACTCAAGAATCCATGTTTAAAAGCTGGTGTTCTGTCTTCAATATCTTCGCTTGGTTTAATTGTTCCGTTTACATTTACTGTCGCACCCTCAACCAGATATCTTGTACTTCCCTGTTCTTTGCCGGAAGAGGTAGCTTCCGGATCAAAATAGCCGTTCTTCTTTATCAGATAGATATTTTCATCATCATTAAAGTATTCGTTATCCTGTCTTTTTCCATTTTCACTGTTGAAAACGAGATGGTTTATTGTTTCATTGTTCTCAAAAAAGTAACTTGAGTATCTGACTTTACGAGAAAGTGTATTTACTATCGCCCGTCTATCTTCAATATTCAATTTGTTTTTGGTTTCAGGGCAATTATCTTCATCAAGAAAATTATAATCGAAGCGAGCTTCGTACAATTTTCTATACATTCTGTTTATGCTGGTAGCATTTCCCTTTTCTTCATCTGGTCCTCTGTACAGTAAAAGGTCAGTTGTTATTCTTACGTACAATACTTTTCTAAGTATCTGCTCATAGCCTAACAAAACCGTTCTCTCTTCTAAGGAACTTGGATTATCTGCCGTTTTCTTTTTAACAAAGGCTTTATATTCAGGAACAAAATAGAAATTTGTATCTTCTATCCTGTATTTTGTTTTAATCAGTTTGCTACCGTTATCTGGAAGAAAGACTTGACCGGCATAACCATCCACATAAATATCTGATGCTCTATATCTTATTACGCCTCTTTCATCAATATGCACTTCAGGGTTTTCGTGACCATTTTCAATAAGGATTTCTTCTACATATTTCAGTATTTCTTTCTCTGAATTAGAAAGATCTTTTTCTGCTTTTTCTTTTTTCTCATTATATTTGATGCACTCATTCGTCAACCAATTACAATAATCAAGGGCCTTGCTGTTAGGCTTATTATCAAGAGAAGATTCACTCATTGATTCATTCTCATCTTCGGACAAATCCTCGATTGGCTTACACTCATCTTCACTATAATCACGGATATCTTTATCCAGCACCTCATCGTCATTATTTTTTTTACTTTTGATGAAATCCGTTAAGCATTTGTCATCCTTATTTTTTCCTAAAGCAATGATGTACTGCCTCAGTTTTTTCTCGAACTCATAATTCTGATTGACAGAATCACGTATAATCTCAATCGGATACACAGTTTCGATTTTATTGTTCTTTTCTACATAGTACTTTGAATAGTCCGTCTCTTCGGCATTCTTACCCAAATTACTTCTTATGTAATCTCTTAATTTAGAATTTGGATTCGCAATAGGCTCTTGAGAATAGTTCGCAGAAAGACTCACCTTGATATTTTTAGAAGAATTGATATTTACTGATTCCTTGCGATCTGTTATCCACTTAAATAGATCTGCATATGACTGGGCATCTGGGTTAACATTCTTCTTGTACTCATATTTTAAACGGGCGTCGCTAACCAGAGAACAACTAACTATAACAACAGGCTTTATATCATTTCGGACTTCTAAACTCAGTATCTTAATACTGTAGGCTGAAACAAAATCAAAGAATGAAGCAAATATACTATTGTCCCTGTCATATATTTTCAATTCATATTCAGAAATCAAATTCAGAATATCCAGCGCAAATTCAATGCGTTTATCAAGATCTTCGATCCTCTTTTCTGGCTCGTCATATTTATTCAAAAGCTGATCTATTTGCTCTTTATTCTTATTGTTCTCCATTAGACCTTCTCCATATCGCACGTTGTTTTTCATTATAACACATACGGCTATATATGCCCTAATTATTTATACGCACTCTATTCGATAGAACGCCATAATATTCAATGTTTTATTGAATTTTCTTGATTTGTAAAAGTTTGTCTAAGGTACTATTGCAGGAATCGTATCCGTAACTAAAACCTAAGGAGGTCATCTTATGACTATTGTAAGTTTTTCGAACAATTGCGATTCGTTCGCAATCAACCACTTGTATCTCTCATACAAAAACAACCCTGCTTCAGCTGAAGCCTTTGAGGCTTTCAACGAAGCTCTGGGTAATCTGGCCTATCAGATAGCGCCGGAATACCCGACAAGATTTGATGCCCTTGGCAATCTTACAGACATCTATTGTCTGATGTTGGATTATGCCAAGTCATCAGTTTCTGCAGACTATCTTGCAGATGTTATCAAACTCGTTGACAAAGAGTTTGGTAAGCACAGCAAATAACGCTGCTGAAACCCCTACTCCCTTTTTACAAACCGTACAAGCGCCTGGTCTAAATGACCAGGCGTTTTTCGGTTTTGGAAATAAACATAAATCTTCACAAAAAGAAAGGAATTTAAAGATATGAAGACATTAGAGAAGAAGTATTGGAAGCTTAACAGACTTTACAAAGATTACAGACGTAATCCGGAGAGCAGAGATGTTAGAAAGGCTCTTCAGGCAGGCTTAACAGAGCTTGCTCTGGACCTTACACCTAAGTTTTCCTTCTGTGGTGACAGCTACAAGCGTTTTAACGCCATCTTGGATTGTATGTGTGATTACACACTCGACTGCAATTGCTATGGCGATGAATACACTGCCTGCGTCATCAATCAGGTCTACAACCGTTTCGCATATTGATTCATTCGATATGTCACAACTGCCCGGCTGAAATGCCGGGCTAATTACTAATTATAAAGGAGTAAAAATTATGATGGATTCAAGAACTTTTAATGCTAATGATTACAGCTACATTAATGAACTGTACCTCAATTACAGACGTGACACTTCCTGTGAGGAAGCCAAAGAAGCGCTTAAAGACGCTATGGCTGATTATGCCTTTGCACTTGCTCAGTGCTTTCCTGGCAGAGAAGACACGCTGGGCAATCTCGGTGAGATTTACATCATCATCGATGAGTTTGCTACAGCAGAACTGTCTTCCAACTTCGTTGCAGATGTCTATGACATCGTAAGCAAGAGATTCGGTAAGACTACACCCGCAAATGCGTAAAAGAAAGGAGAAACAAATATGTTGGTACCCACAGTAATTGAAAACACCGGTCATAGCAGAGAAGCATATGACATCTATTCCAGACTTCTCAAAGAGAGGATCGTATTCCTCTGCGGCGAGATAAATGATGCTGTAGCAAGCACTGTAATAGCGCAGCTGCTATACCTCGAGTCTGAAGACCCAGATAAGGATATATGCCTGTATATCAACAGCCCCGGAGGCTCTGTATCTGCAGGTATGGCTATCTACGACACTATGCAGTACATCAAATGCGATGTATCGACTATATGCGTCGGCATAGCCGCAAGTATGGGTGCATTTCTTCTATCCGGCGGAACGCAAGGCAAAAGATGTGCTTTGCCTAATGCCGAGGTTATGATTCATCAGCCTTTGGGACAGACCGGCGGTCAGGCTACGGATATAAGTATCGCTGCTGACCACATTCTCAGAACCAAGAAAAGGCTCTACGACATTATGGCCGCAAATTGTTCCAAGAGCTTCGAAGAAGTCGCAGCTGATTGCGAGCGTGACAACTGGAAATCAGCCGAAGAGGCTCTTTCATATGGTCTCATCGACCACGTAGTAACTAACAGGGAAACAGACGGTAAAGGAAAGGAGTGTAATGAATGATTTACTATCAGTATTTCCTTGACTGGAACGGCTATTCCATCAAGGGGCCCGATTATGACAGGGCCGGGTTTATGGACCGCTGCAACGAGTTCGAACGCAAATACAGCGAAAGTAAAATCGTTAGTATGAACGACGAATTCAAAGCAGACTACAAAAAGAATGAGAACTTCCTCATATACGTATCCAAACGTACTGATGACGGGTTCGAACTCTGCGTAGCCATAAACATTAAGCACGTTGACTTCAAACCAATTGAAGCCAAGATAAACTCCTGCTTTCCGGAATGCAGTATTCAGAAATGCAGAGAGATTACTATCGAAGACTTCAGGCGTGAAGTTGATTCAGGAAGGTTCAGCAGTCACGGCGTAATGGGTCTTCTCGGGCTTGACTACAGGAGTTCGTTCTTCGACCCGTATCCGTTTGACACGGAAGAAGCAATGTATATTGCCGGTGATATCACTAAGGCTAATTGCAGAAAGCGTGCAAAACAGATACTTGCTTCATCTTCTATGAATGAAGAGCTCGACAGAATATACTCACGAGCTAACCTGAAGCAGTATTTCGGTCATCCGGTGCACTATCTTATAAGTGCCGGTGACTGGCAGGCTGCTATGGATATCAAGGACCTTCTCGTTGCTGCGCTTTACAGCAACAAGAGACTTCTGTCCGGCAGGCAGACTATTCTCCGTAACTTCCGCAAGAATGCATACCGTGATGACAGGTTCAGGCAGATCATCAGGGCATCCGAAGGTGGTGTCGTGATAATCGAACTCAAAGGTCAGGACAGTCTCGGAAATTTCGCTACTGACTTTCACGAACTTACGGGAACGATAGGAGATATCCTTACGAAACAGAAAAAGGATACCCTGTTCATTTTCGTCGAAGTTATGGGTCAGTCTATGAAGAACGAAGACGCCTTGAATAACATCACTGCCAAGGCCGATATTATACAGATAACGGAAGGCACAGGCACTCTGCAGCAAGCAAGAGATTACCTGACGGAACTTGTCTCGAAAGTCGACTTCACCGTAGATGACAAAGAAGAAGCCTTCGAGTATCTTCCTGAGCGTGATACCTACTCTGTATCTGATATCTTCACGGCTTACAATGCCTGGTACGGAAGTGGTCTTAAGAACCACATCTACAAGGCATATAAGACCAAGAAGACATTTCAGGTCGAGGTCACGCCCATCGAGAGCAAACCTTACGAAGAGCTTCAAAGACTCGTCGGTCTCAAAGAAATCAAATCCGTTGTGGACCAGATTATCGCTAACGGCAAGGTAAGATGTGCTCGTGAGAAGATGGGCCTGAACACACAGGATTCCACAATGCATATGGTCTTCTCAGGTACACCGGGTACGGCTAAGACAACTGTCGCAAGACTACTTGCGCAGATTCTCAAAGATGAGGATATCGTCAAATCCGGAAAGTTTGTCGAATGCGGCAGACAGGACCTTGTTGCCCGCTATGTTGGTTGGACTGCAAAGACCGTCGAAGATAAGTTTAAGGCGGCGCAGGGCGGCGTGCTCTTCATAGACGAAGCATATGCACTCGTTGATGACAGCAACACCTTCGGTGCCGAAGCTATAAATACGATTACACAGCTTATGGATAATTACCGTGACCAGGTAATCGTTATCTTCGCAGGTTACAACAGCAAGATGCAGGAATTCCTGACTCAAAACGAAGGTCTCAGAAGCCGTATTGCTTTCCATCTGGATTTCCCGGATTACTCTTCCGTTGAACTTCTGGACATTATGAAACTGATGTGTGAAAAGCGTCAGTACAATGTCACAGATGAAGCACTTGAATACTGCAGAAATATTTTCGAGCAGGCTGCAAGAGTCGAAAACTTTGGAAACGGCAGATACGTCCGCAATGTCCTTGAACAGGCGATAATGCGCCAATCTTCACGCATAATTGCAGATGCGGAAAAGACAGGCATCGAACCCGATAGGGACGAGATGTGTCAGCTTGAATCACAGGACTTCAAGTTTGTTCCGCTCGGTGACAACACCAAGAGGATCGGTTTTGCTATCTGACAGACCGTTTCATTTACTCCTCACCTTACACCACGCGCCCCGGGCAGCAATTAAAACTACCCGGGGTGCAACTATTAATCTCTATTTATAAGAAAGGAAAAATAAAATGAGATATTACGGTATTACGCTTAAAACAAACGAAGAACAAATTAAGGCAAACACCAAGGTCAGACTTAATGACTATAGTTACGACGGAGCTTTCCCGGCGGTCAACAACTTTATTCAGAAGAATACGCCGCCATATATATCTTTCTTTATCTATAACGTAGATAACGACATATCCTTTGCAGCATTTTCCTACGATGAACAAAAGGATTCACTGCAATCAGTTTATGAGAGTATCTGTGAAATGCTTTCTGCCAACTTCGATATCGGCATTGTCGACAACGACCCTTCCGAGATTACTATGACTCAGTTTAAAGAATACTTTTTGGAAGGCAAGAGACACGATTTCGTAGTTGGCGCTCACCTTAGGATTGTCGATGCTTCACATATGTGGATTTACCACCTCGATTACAATGAGGTTAAAGGTCTGCCCTTCACTATGGAAGAGTGCATAGCATCTCTTGAAGCCGAAAATATTGATATCTACGATGAGAGCTTCATAAGCGAATTGAATAACATCAATGAGCACAAACTCAAATCCGCCGAAGACGTCAATATGGCTCACTATATTCTCTCCGGTAACAGCCGTCAGGCTGAATTCAAACTGGCAGAATCGCTTGTCCTCAATCTGTACAACGCTAACCGATTAAGCAGCAAGCGAATCGTTTACATAAGCGATATGAAGCCATATTTCTTCGATAAGAATCACTATATTGAAGATATTCTCGACAACAACTTCGGCGGTACGGTCGTTTTCGATCTGACCGAGAAGTTTGGAGTCCCGGTTTCAGAATATGTTGCTGCCGGTAAGTACATTGAGAAGCTGTTCAAGAAATACAACAGTCATTGCCTGTTTATATTCACTTACAGCGTGGATAACGCAGGCTTCTCATATTACCTTTTGCCCGAAATCAACAAGCGTGTAATTACTGTTCCACTTAAGGAAGGTAAGGGCAACAGGAAGGCTGCCACACAGTACTTGTGCACGCTCATAAGCGCCTCTGAACATCCTGAGAGAACCAAGTATGCCAAGGAGTTTATGAAGACTTACGATGGTGACCAGTTCTCTCAGACAGATGTTATAGAAGCATACGAAAGATTTGAGCCTTGGTGCATCAATAAGCTTCTCAAGGGTAATTATCGTTTCAATACTTCTGAAGACTTTATGCTCGACAGAGAAGACGGTTCCTCATTGGAGAAACTTGACCGCCTTATCGGCCTTGAAATCGTCAAGAAGCAGATAGAAAACATTATCGCCACTGACATAGTCGAGAAAGAGCGTAAGAAGCACGGTGGCAAAGAATATCAATCGATATCTTCGCATATGATATTCGCCGGAAATCCGGGCTCTGCCAAGACAACCGTCGCTGAACTCTTTGCAGGTATCGCTAAGGAGAAAGGCGTCCTCAAGAGCGGCATATTCGTTGAACGAGGCGGTATGGACTTGGACGGTATGTTCTGTGTTCAGGCCATCCGTGAAGCGTTCACGGCCGCACAGGGCGGTGTCCTCTTCATCGATGAAGCCTACTCAATGAAAAGTGATACAGCTGTCTCTGTACTTATCCAGGAAATGGAGAACCAGAGAGACAATGTCATCGTTATCCTTGCAGGTTACAGCGAGCGTATGCGCAACTTCCTTGAGATTAATGAAGGTCTTAAGAGTAGGGTTCCGCACTGGGTCGATTTCCCTGATTATTCCACAGAAGAACTCACAGAAATCTTTCACCTTATGCTCAACGAACGAGGTCTGAGAGCTACCGAGGAAGCCGTTAATGCAGCATCGGTTATCTTCGATAAGATGCGCTTAATTGAGAACTTCGGTAACGGCAGATTTGTTCGTAACCTTATTGACCGTGCTCTTCTTAATCAGTCTTCCAGACTGAAGAACTTCTATATGGAAGACGATATTCCTGAAGATGAACTCTTTACGATTACGAAAGCAGATATAAGCTGTCTCCACGAAAATCTTAAAGATATCAGAAAGCCCGGTGAGGCCAAGGAAGAACTCTCCACACTCATCGGACTCGAGTCTGCCAAGGATGTCGTCAATAAAGCCATCGCCAAGTTCAAACTGGATAAGATACGTATGGATATGGGCATCCCCAGAACAGGCAGCACAATGCATATGGTATTTACCGGTAATCCCGGCACAGCGAAAACTACTGTTGCCAGATTATGCGCCGAGATTATGACCGATGAGAAACTCTTATCTACAGGCAACTTTGTCGAAGTAGGCAGAGCAGACCTTGTAGGCGACCACGTGGGCTCAACGGCTCGTATCGTAAAACAGAGATTCAGAGAGGCCCAGGGCGGCGTTCTCTTCATTGATGAAGCATACTCCCTCTGCGACCATCACGAAGGCAGCTTCGGTGATGAGGCAATCAATACGATTGTCCAGGAGATGGAGAATCATCGTGAAGATATGGTCGTAATCTTCGCCGGCTATCCGGAACCTATGAAGGATTTCCTCGAGCGCAATCCCGGTATGAAGTCCAGAATCGCATTCCACGTAAAGTTCGATGACTATTCGACCGAAGAACTCTGTGAAATCGCCAGTCTTATGGCAGCAAACAAGCAGATGACCATCACGGATGATGCTATGGAAAAACTCCGCAGAAACTGTGATGCAGCCAGAGTCAACAGTGACTTCGGCAACGGCAGATTCGTCAGAAAACTTCTTGAAGAAGCCGAAATGAACCTGGCTGTCAGGATTGTAAATCTTCCAGAGGAAGAACTTACTTCAGATGTCATCACGACCATCGAAGCAAGCGATATCCCGAAGTTTACTCCTGAACAGAAGAATAAGCCCAGGATCGGCTTCGCCTGCTAAGTACACCAGTCCTGTCAAGTTACAACAACACCTGGCCCGGCAGAAATGCCGGGCCTAATTATTCATCTAAGGAGGTTAAAAAATGAGTAGTACTGAAACAAGAAACGCAATGCAAAAAGAATCAGGAGGTATGCCTATGATTAACACTATCCAAATCAACAACCAACCGGAATCAGATGAACTCTGGAACGGTATTGGTGGTCATTTTGACTCATTGGGCCAGATAATTAATGAGTTCCTGGATAACTCTATCTCAAACTTTGTCGGCAACGACGTCGAGATAAGAAATATTCGCCTCACACTGGAAGAATTAAAGAAAGGACAAGTAAAGGTCACGATAGAAGATACCGGCACTGGTATCCTGGACCTTGACCGTGCCTTCAAACTGGGTTGCACAGAAGCCGGCGAATCACCATTGAACGAGCACGGCTTCGGTCTGAAGCACGCTATGGCATCTGCAAATCCCAGCAACGATTCCTGGGCCGTATTTACCAGAACAACCAAGGACTGCGAACTGAACCAATACAAACGCATAGGAGCACCTTATAAGATATGCGACTACGAAGCTGAGGTCCTCCCTGCTGTTGACTGGCCGGGCTCACTTACAGGTGGCACAGGAACGATATGTCAGTTCATATGCGAAAAGGATATGTTCCAGACATTATCACGTGGTGTCTGCGGCAGAGCGACAGCTTTCAGGACTCTTGCTGATATGCTTTTCGAAGATATCGGATTCACTTATTCGGGAATCATAACTACTGGTAAGGCGAATATCACAATGCGACTGAAAATGTTGAACGGTGAAACATTTTCTAAACCGATAGGTGCTGTAGAACCGGAAATTATAAAGGAAACCGGTCCGGAACACGGCGAAGAAATAGTCAACCTCGGCGGGGGAAAAGTAACTATTAAATATACTTTCGGTAAACTGGGAGAAAAAGAAGAACGCCGAGAATTCGACAATTCAACCGTTAGAAAATACTACCGCAAGAAGATGTCTTCATCAGGCGTAGAAATCAGGATAAACGGACGTGTACTTTGCTACAATCTCTTTTCTGAGATTTGGGGTATCGAGAAACATAATTCCTATAACAGTCAGATTGTCCTCATCAATCTCTTGAGCGATGACAAGAATGCCCTTCCCGCCACACGAACTTCAAAGAACGGTCTAAGAGAAGGCGACCCTAAACTCAAAGAGTTGTTTTCTTGGATAAGAACGAAGTGCAAAACGCCAGAAAGAGACACAAAAGATTCCCAAGATGAGGTTGAGATATTTGCTGCGCTCAAAGATATTAAACTCAAGCAGATACCGGACGATAACAAAGTGGTCAGCACAGAAGTTAAAGCCTTTACAACCACAGGTGAGACACGGGACAGAGTCCGAATCGACCTCTATGAATATGCTCTCGGACAGCTAACTATCTACGAAGGCAAGAAGCATATCACGAGCAGTAAAGATGTATATCAACTGCGAATGTACTGGGACGGACTGGTCTTTGACGGAATCAAACCTAAGCGTGGAATCCTGATAGCCAGACAACACCCCGAATCAGTCAAAACGTTGATAAGAATAGTTAACAGTATGCAAGATGCCAACGGCAACAACTACAACTTCATAACAAAGACCTGGGATGATGAAGGCGTACCAGTATAAGCATCAACACTTATCCCCTGCTGCACCCACAGCAGGGGATCAATTTTATAAGGAGCAATAATTATGAATAAAAAGACAAAAACAGCATTAGAAAACATCAGAACATTAATAGCTGATAAGCGAACTGAGTACAAGGACACTAAAGGAATGGAAGGATATATAGCCTTCCTTGACCATACCTGGGTAAACATCTTGTTAAGGATAAAAACCGGCGATGTGTACTTTGAATGGCTAGAAGGCATACGTTCAGACATCAAACTACAGGAGTATATAAACAGAGCTGAAGCTGGTCTGCTAACACCAGAAGAAGCCGAAGCCCGCAGAAGGCTGTTGGAATTCTTTATGAGCAAACCGGACCTTCCGGATTATGTGAAATAAGAATCAGGAGGAAAATATTATGAGAAAACAGACAATCGAAGAAGAAAAGAACACAGCATTTATCAAAGAAGCTATTGAAGAATTCTATGAGAACTCCGATGAGAAACAGTTCTGTATGACTTTGGGGCAGATAATGATTCGTATGGCAGAAGATGGTAAAGCACCAATGGCGTTCAAGAATACAACCCGCATATTACTTGGTGCTGCTCCAGATGATATGGTAGAAGATTTCTTCTCAGGACTCCCTGAGCCTAAAAAGGAATTCGTAACTTTCCACGATGACGCTGGTGATGCGTGGATTCCGCTTTTTACAGACAGGGTAGAACTAAATGAATTAATTGAAACAAACGAAGCAGAAGAAATACCGATAAAAGACATTATCAAGATAGCTTACCTATCTCCCGATATTACCGGCATAATCATTAACCCATACACCGACCGTTTTATGCTCTTCAAAGATGAACTTGAATTTATGCTGGAGAATTTGGGCAAATTCGAAGAATTCTTGATGAGTTGTAATGAATCGTAACGCTTTATCTAATAATCTGCCTCTCCATTCCAAAAGAAAGCTCGGCTTTTGTGCCGAGCTTTTTTTTTGCGAATTTTGTTCTAGAAGATCAATAACAAATACAATATCACTGCATTCTCATCTGTTTTTGGCCATTTGCTATACATATAAGTGAATCCAAATCTTCAGTAACTAATTTAGGGAGAAAAGTTACCATCATATCCAGTATTATTCTACTATCAGATTTATCTTTTGTATTAACATCATCTAACAGATTAATATAGTACGATAACAAATTTACTATTCTTGATTTTCTACTATCATTCGATTTCATTTCTATTAGTACTGGTGTATTGGATTCTTCAGGAAATAGTAAAAAATCCATTTTAGGATCATTGACTTGCGAATTATTGTTTATAGTTCCATTTAATAACCAATCTAGGTCTATATCTAACATTTTTGCAATCTTCATTAATGATTTTTCATTTATTTTATGTGCTTTACCATTTTCTATTGTGTTGTAATATGCTGTTGAATATCCCAACTCCATAGCCATTTTCGACTGTGTCCATTTTCTTTGTTTTCTACATTTTTTCAGTCTTTTGCCGATTGAATCATAATCTAATATTGCTTCATTGTTTTTCATATTCTTCCTCCTATACATTTTATTGTACTAGTATATATTATAATAAATAGTTTTCATCCGTGCAATTTGCTAGTATAATATTCTGAAAGAGATTAGTTATACCATATAACAAAATAACATTGACTCGTCTAATGTTTTGTGCCATACTGTGCGTGATAATACATGGTGCTTCGTAATTGACCCAAATCATTAATACAAAAGCTATTATTAGAAAGAAGAAGCTATGGATGACTATAGTGTAAAAACCGGACAAGAAGGCGAAAACTTGGTAGAAGACATTCTTACTAAAGTCATAAGTGCTTTGGGGCTTTCCTGTAACATATTTAGCAATTTCATTTTTCCATTTGAATCTGTATTTGGGGAGAATGGGTACATGTATGCGGAAATAGACAAGCTTGTCTTAACACCGTTTTTTATCTTTATAATCGAAGTGAAAAATGAGTGTTATTCAAAGGCTGATTATAACGATACGTCTTGGATTTTAAAAAATGATGACGAAGTATCTAATCCATTGATTCAAAATCACAATCATAAACTTGCTTTTTGCTCCGAAATGAGTATTCCTCGCGAAAAAGTAATTACAGTTGAAGTATTGCTTAAAAATGGGGTTAGTAATACTCAGTCCTCTCCTTTTACCAACGATTTTGTGTTCGGCATAGAAGATTTCGAACAGAAGATTGGACTTCTTCTTGCTTCTACCGACAATGACCAATTGGATAAAACTTTACTCACATCTATATCTGACATATCAAGAAAATATAAGGATAAGACAGATACCCACATTGAAAAGTTGAAGAAAGCAGAAAAAAGGCAAACTAGGATTAGAAGAGTAATCGGTCACTGCACTCTGCAACGGACAGATATTATCGTTTGCAACAAGTGCAAAACCGGTAAGCTTTGTTTTAGAGAATATAGGGCTAAATCTTCTGAAGCCCAAATTAGAAATAGTACGCACTATCTATTAGGATGTAGCAATTACGGTAAAAGCATTAATTGCGACAGAACGATTTACGTTGATAAAGATAAGGATTCGACTGATTTTTTGAATCTTACTCCGGTTACAATTGAGCAGCGGAATGGATGGGGGGATGAAATGAAAACCATAACTTTGTTAGATCATGTAAGCGAGCTTCAAGCTACAATCAATCGAGAAAAGGCCGCAAATGAGCAGTTGAGAGATCAACTTCAATACTATAAGGCAAAAGCAGCAAGAGCAGAAAAATGTAAGGAACTTGAGGCAAAACTCAAGGAAGCATATAACCAGATCGACTCTCTTCAAAATAAACTTGATGAAGAGATTGAGAACAACAAGAAATACAAGAAACTGTTTGGGAATCTTTTCTACCGTAAAAAGAAGTAATCTCAGTTTGCAAATTCGAAGCTTTGATCGCATTAACAACAGCTATATCTGCCGGCAACCAATCCACAGAATCCAACTCGTCCACAGTAAGCCATTTTGCCGCTTCATGCTCAAGTAACTTCAAACGAGCGCCGTCAGCAAGTTTTGCCCAGAAACATTTCATTGAAAGATGAAAGTTTGGATAATCGTGTTCGACTGTTACAAGATGTTCTCCTACAATAATTTCAGCATCCAGCTCTTCCCTGATTTCTCGCGCAAGAGCAATTTGAGGTGTCTCACCCGCTTCGATCTTTCCACCGGGAAACTCCCAACCATCTTTATAATCACCATAACCCCGCTGGGTTGCGAATACCCTGCCTCCATCTCTGATAACTGCAGCTACTACTTTTATAGTCTTCAAAATATTTGCCCCCTTATATATGGCATTTTATCATTTCAAACATCGCACAGTTAGGAATCTGAAACGCAAATTGAACTGCAAAATTCATATCTTATGCTAATGGCCCGGCGGACATGTCCTGCCGGGTCATTAACAATCTATAAGAAAGGAAGGATTAATGGGTGTAACTGTATGACTGTTTATTCGGTCCTGAAACCGATCCTGTGCTCCGTGGTATGCGTACCGAGAAGCTGCATGACCTTTGTGAAATGACGGTCGCTTATTGTCATGGTCTTTCTGTTCTTTTCGAGCATCTCGATATATGCAACCTTGGCAGCATTGTCCATTACATTCTCGTACTGGCGGAGCGATACGATATCCCTGCCACGCATCTTGGTGACGGCATTCATAAATGCATCCTTATCCATACTGATCCTGTTGCAGTAAAGCGCGTTCTTCTTAAGTATGTTGAACTCCTTCATTACGATCGATTTGATCCTCGCTTCAGACGGATCGGGAAACTCAACTGTGATACATCTATCCTTAAGCCATGCGGGCACTCTCCTGATCTCGTTCGCCGTGAGGATAAACGGGATCTGCGATGTGGAAACATCAAGCTCAAGGAAGTGATCGTGTATCACCCTTGTCCTGTCCAGACAGCTTAGAAGCTCGTCGTTTAATGTGTGGTGCGATGCGGCCATCATGCACTTGTCGACCTCATCTACAAGGATCACCGGATTGGTGGCATTTGCCTCAAGCTGAGCATTTACTATTTCACCAAATCTCGCGGCCTTAAAAGTCGGCGAATCACCGGTAAGGCCGCGTCCGCCGGAAGAACCGGGTGCGGAGATCTTATAGTAGTAAAGCCCTATTATCTCCGCAAACACTTTGCCGAAATAAGTCTTCCCGATACCGGGCTTTCCCACAAGGAGTATCGGCTTTACCGTGCCTTCCCTTAAGTATTCTGCAACACTCGTCAGAAGACAGAATTCAAGTTCCTCAGGAATGTCGTATTTAAAACAGAGCTTCTTTACTCTCTTATAAAGCTCCTTTTCTGAAAGACGCGACGCGGCAGGAGTCTGCTCTGTCAGGTTATCGTAATGGTAGAGAAGCTCGGGCGGAATATTGAGAGTCCTTGCTTTTGCCCTGTAAGGCATGAGCGGATCTTCTTCGATAATGATCTGTTCTTCACACTCTTCTTCGCAATCGATCTCTTCCTCATCGTCAGCAAATATCGTAAGTGACAAGCGCGGAATCTCCACGATGAATCCGAATCTCTTAAGGTATTCCTGAACGGTATATGCTGCCCTGTTTACGATGACACGCGCATATCTCTGGTTTTTCTCACGGGGAAACAATGCGATGAACAACGGATTGTCCAGATGAGGATTGTTGATGTATTCGAGAAGGAGCGTCCTCTCGCGTTCAGTTAAAAGATCGAGTGCTTCCCTAAATCTTCTGTTTAATCTGGCGAACTGCTTGATCCTATTCTCAAACGTCTCCTCCGTTTTGTCCTCAAATAATAAATGTGTAACGAAATATTCTCTTCTTATGGCTATATAATTACTAAATCTATGCATGACAAATATCTCCTGGTTACGTTGGTTTTTGTCTTCGAAGATGCCAATATTAAATCACGGTTGCAGATTACCTTGCAACGTGCTATAGTCTTTGCAGAATAGTTGATTTTATTGGTTTCTTTTAATCACTCGCCAAAATTTTTCGATACTTTTTTGATTACTTGGAGGTAAACATGCAGAATTCAGGCTCAGTCTATAAAGAAATATTCAGTTTCTACAACATCAAATTCAATTCCAATCAGGAAAAGCAGACAGCAAGAAAGTTCATCAAGGAACGTCTCAAAAAGGAATTCCCCCAGTTCGACTGGTCTGACTCGAGCAACTGGGATAAGCTTTCCGTTGTCGACAGAAACCATTTTAAAACGGTAACAGTCCGTGAATATTTCACGGTCAAATCCTCTTCAGATGAAAAGACGATCAAGCAGAAGATCGACACGGAGATGAAGGATAAGCTCATCGATGCCAGAACACGTCTTAAAGAACACAATGAATATGCAACCAATCTGTTCAGGAGGTTCCACGACGAGGATGCATCCGACGAAGAAAACCGCAGGCTGTACGAAGAGTTCATCGCGCTTCTTCCTAACTACACCGTGACGACACGCACTCCCACATATGAAGAGTTCCTCCGCGGTCCTCACAGACTCTATGACTACCAGATGAGTGAGATAAACGACTGCATGATGGAAGACTATTATGACGATGACCCCTACAAACCCACGCCGGTCACAGAAGCCGACATCGATCACATCGCACTGCGTTCGATAATCAAGTATCTTGAATCCTCATTATCGATCAGCATCGACTACGAAGGCATCAAAGACTGCCTCACTACAAGCAACAGCTTCAACATGGTCTACGACAGAACAGACACCGTTGTAGAATGCGAGGAAACGCTCAAATTCTTCGCAGCCAGGAAGAGACTGGAAGAGTTGGATTTTGTGAGAAAAGTGTAAAGACTTGAGAAAGCCTGTCATCCACACAAGGTATTCTTATGCTTCAAAAGCAAAATTAGCAGATGCAATATTGGTGTTGTTTGTACATAGTACATCGAAATTCTCATGATCGTATGCACCTAAAACACTTTGTACTGGATGATCTCTTAATGGATTGCCATCTCCATATGTATTGTGACCAACACAAGCAATAGCTAGTTTGGGAGTTGAAGACATTATTTGTGTTATGCAATTTAATATGCCTTGCGTATTATAGTATGCTGCGTGGTGTGGAATGATAATATTGTTTACCTTTTTTACATTGTTACCACTATCATCTTCAAATAGTTTAGCTGGCCACGCATAATATTCACAGTCACCAGCCAAAAGCGTTTTGTTAATTCTAAGCATCAAACAGTTTTCATTATAATTATCGTCGCGTTTATTTACGCGCATCAGTCTGTAATAACACTTGTTGCTCCTATCTCCGTATTCAAATACATCATCGACAAATATTATGCTGCCTTTATTTATCAAGAACTTGATGAGTCTATTGGTCACTTCATAATTATCGTCATTGACAATGTATCTTGGAGCAATAACAATCATTTTATTAGTTCCAAAAAACATATCTCTATGGAGAACATATATGCCATTGAAATGGTCAGAGTGCCAATGGGAGATTATCAACGCTTCTGGTCTCCCGTATGTGTTTTCCATTAGTTTGTCATCAGCATCATCAATAATACCAGTAGCCACCTTGTTATTCTCAATAACATTTCCCGGGGTTGGTAGCCCCAAATCAAACGCAAATACTCTTTTTTCGCTGGCATTACCTGCTATTCTGCATACATTAGAAACGATAATTGCATTAGCCTGCCCCACACGCAAGACTTTAATGTGACTCCTTCTCACATTGCAAAACAATTTATCTAAATAATCGTGTTTCACTCTATTACTATCAATACAGCTATCAATATCATTTTGGTAAAGCTCAAGTTGTTGATATGTGTTTACAAAGGACTGGTCAACTTTGCTGATTTCACTAATCAAAACTGTCTCGTATTCTGGTCTGCTTGCGGAATACCATAATGTGCCTTCAACTTTTCGGGGAGCATTCCTAGTGCCTCCATCGTTATCATCCCCCGCTGGTTCGATAGTTACTTTGCACCAAACACCCGTAGATAATTCAAATCCACGATTGTTTTCGTCTCTCGGCACCAAATTATTCAACTCATTTTTGCTACATTTAAATACAAGCTCGTATAAATACGGTTTGTATAGCAAATCAAGCATACTCAAGTAGTCTCTTCTTATATTATTAAGCGTCCCCGCCTCATAATATGCTATGTCTGTATCAAACATTTCTTCAGTAATCGCAAATAAGGAATAGCGCCCAGTTTCCGGCTCTGAATTATCCACTTCAACTTTGCAATATATTTCTTTTTTCTGTTCTTCCTCGCTTTTATCAAAAAACGGATGTAGTAGTTTTCTGAATTTCTTTGACAATTTACAATCTGAATATTTTTCTCTAAACCGTTTATCTGAGAACAACTCTTCAAATTGTTCTGGGTTTAAAGGCAATTTGCAATTACAAAGACTGAAAAGGTCATTATTTCTCCAATTCTGAGCAATAACATTTAAAGTTTGATTCATTAATTCATCTGTTATCATATTCGACTCCATGAAACAGTTATAAATAATTAGAAATGGATTTCTTTATTGAAATTGTATCACTTAAGAATCAATCAATGGATTGATCAGATGAGTAAAAACTGTCTTTGTTTAAAATCAAAGAAATAAGCCGCCCTCCGACCAAGAAGTTGCGGCTTATAAAGTAACAACCGAGGTCAACCGTCTAACCGACAATGCCTCATTCCTAAACATATTATATCCGCAGTGGACATCATCGTCAATTTGATGCTCGTTTATTGTCCACATCTGTATTCGATTGATATAATTTCAATCAGCAGGCTGTTGCCACAATATCAACAACAGAGGGTTCTGTTTTTCGCGATAACAAATTCGAGGAATTAAAAGAACTGAGTGAGGAGTTTTTCAACTTTCAGAAAGCCTATGAATTACAGATGTCAGACGAAGAAAGATTTAACTCGCTGACAGGCAAGTTCAAGGATTATCTCGGCAGCATGTACGCTCTGCTTATAGCCAAAGGATATAACGTCGATTCACCGTTTTAACGGAAATAAATAAGGTCATCTCAAGCGAGATGACCTTTTAATTTGCTGATGTGAATTCTGATCAGAAGCCGCTTTCTATGAGATTGGCAATCTGCTCGACTGAGTAGGGCCATTTGTCTGCTGTGCCGACACGGACATTGATGAGCTTGCCGTCTGATTCGATAAGGATGTTGTACACGTTATCCTCACTGGTAGCATAACTTAAGGCACGCTTTCCGGATACCAGCTTAAACTGCTTCAAGATGTAGCCCATTACCGACTCTTTTGTCGTGTCATATAATGTGCCGTCGTCGCTCTGGATCATAATGTGAAGATAACACTCGGTGGCGGTGCTGCCGCACAGATAGAAGTTGCCTCCCTGGCCTGTGTACTGAAGGATATCGGAATCGTATTTGAACTGAAATTCCTCTCCTTCTCCAGAGCCCTTGAGCGTGATGGTCTCAAAGAATTCGCCCGTCTCTATCGTTACGACGGATTCTTCTGTTGTGGGATCCACGAACTCCTGGGCGAACGTTATGGTCGTAGCCTTCGGTCCGTGCGAGTCTGCAGTACAGGCGCAAAAAGAGAGCGCCGTGCCGGCAAGTAAGATCGCTGCTACTGTCTTCTTGAGCATATTATTACCCCATATGATTTGATGTGGTTATTATACATTAAAAATTTTTTATTTGTTATTGGGGCCGGATGTCTCCGTGTATAATGGACGGGATTATGAATTGTTTATGAGGCGCATGATTTGAGAAGGCTTATTTACGGACTTATATCTATCCTTCTGCTCGGCATCGAGATACTTCTAGGCCTGTTCGGTCAGGGCTGGGTCAGGATATATCTCGGTGATGTCCTTGTCGTGATTCTCTTATACACCATCGTAAGGACCATAATTCCGAACAAGAAGATGCCGTGGTTTATAATTCCGTCAGCCATCCTGGTTTTTGCTTTTATCGTGGAATTCCTTCAGCTTTGGGGCTTCTGCGACAGGTTTGGCATCACAAATGAATTATTGAGGATAATCATTGGAACAGGCTTTTCGACTGTTGATCTTATCTGCTATCTGATCGGAATTATTCCATGCTGTGTGGCGGAGTTTGTGATCAGGAAGAAATAATCATCTCTTCCGCTCGTTCGTCTTGTAGTAGTCGTTCTTGTCCTTATACATGAGCTCGTCGATGACGACTACGAGATCCTGTGTATCTTCACTGCTGAAGTCAAAGACCTTGCCGCCGACTGCGGCGGAGAGCTTGTAGGGTTTGCCTGATGTCTCGTTGTATTTCTCGACCGCTTCGGTGGTCTTTTTCTTGTAGATCTCAATGTCGGATTCTTTTGCTTTTCGAACGATGACAACAAACTCATCGCCTGCGAATCTGATTACCGTTCCGATGGAGCCGAAAACGCTGTTGAGGATCTCTGCAAATGCTATCAGGGCCTGGTCGCCTTCATCGTGCGAATACTCGTCGTTGATCGATTTGAAACCGTTCAAGTCGAGCATGTATGCAACGATCTTTTCCTTACGGCCCTTCTGAAGGCGTCTTAACTCCTTGTCGAGTTCGAATCTGTTATAGACTCCGGTGAGCTTGTCGATGTAGATGCATTCATTTTGGAATGAGATTACGATGCCCGCCAAAGAGATCGCAAAACTTGCCGGGATGAGCGAGATGCCGTAGATGAAAGTCTGAATGATTATTCCGATAAGGACCGGGCTTAAGAACTCCGCTACAGGGAAATATCGAAGCGACGGATTCTTGATCTTCGAGATGAAATAATATGCAAAACCGTATAACACGAGTACCAGACCAATCAGAGCAAACAGATAGTACAGCTCGCCCCTGTGGTAGTGGTTCGTGTTGTCAATGACATAAACGATGGGGTTAATGAAATTTACTATCAAGAGGACCGTTTCGATAAGGCACAGGAAACCGAAGAAAAAGATGTGGAGTTTCGTGAGCGATTTATCGATGTGCTTGATGACCATGCGGATGATCATTACGCCGATGATCATGTTGTAGATATAAAGATAAAAATTGCCGGCTACAAGAATTGCGTGATAACCCGGCACCAGAAGGCCGTCACAATATGCGACGACCGCATCAACAACACAGTTGATCACGGAAGCGACCAGCATGTTCATGAGAATGCGGCTCTCTTCTTTACGGCCGGGAATACTCCATCCCTTCGTGACAAGGATGAGCAGCAATATGGCTGCTCCAAGACCGTCGCCGACAATAACAGAATACAGATTTATAACCGGTGTCATGAGCCAATTATACTACCCTGAAAGTGCGTACTTCAATGCACTTGCGGAGTTTGGATATCAGAGCTTGGAGCCGCAGGATTCGCAGAAAGCGCTGTCAGAAGCCGTAACGGGAGCACCGCAGTTGCTGCAGAATTTCTTTTGTACAGGTGCTGCCTGGGCAGGAGCCTGCTGTGCAACAGGTGCAGCCGCCATAGGAGTTGCCTGATAGAGGGGCTGGGGCGCATTGATAGCCGTAGGATCGATCGGAACGCCGTACTGGTTAAGGACAGGCTTGTAGTTGCCCTGATCGTCAACCGGCATACCAAATTCGTTAAGCTTTGTATTGACGGGCATACCGTACTGGTCGACAGTCACGCCTGCAGCGGGAGCATTCGGATAAGGTGCATAGTTGGACTGGTCAATCGGAACATTATATGTGCCCATATAAGGAGTACCGGCAGGCGAACTCATTGTAGGCGCCGCATTCGGATCAACATAATCGCCCCGGGGACCGAACTTGGCACAAAGAAATGAGATGAGGGCGCCGATTCCGGCAAATCCGTAACCTAACAAGGCGTATCCGTATTGAAGATCTGTCATGGCTCCGATGATGAAACCGATGATTTCCAAACCGACCCAGAGACATATCGTAAGGGCAATGTATCCGCCCGGTCTTCTTCCTCTGGCGATGGCGTTTTTCTTATTGAGCTTGCAGAGCATCATGATGCCGAATACTTCCAACATAGGCTGTTCTCCTTATTTATCCCGCTGAAAAATAACAACTCTACCGCTGTTGATTTTAACATTTCCGGACCGGATTGGTATGCGTAAATACTCTTCGTATATATCTGAGGTATCAGTCAAAAAACACAGGCACATAGCACTGCATCTCGACTTCGGCAACGCCTGTTTCACACATGAGTCCGCCCAAAGGCAGAGCTAAAGTGGAAAGGACTTTACCGTCACAGACGACTGCAAGACCGCCCTCGTTTTCGCGGACACTCACATTATAAACGAATCTTCAGCGGAATATATCTCCGCCGTTCTTTTACAGATTACTTTATCTTCTTATTTTGTTTTCGCTTACTTAACACTATCTTGAATTCACGCTTGTATACTAGAAATGTGTAATCAGGGCGATCTGTATGGGAGGTCACTGTTTTGGACACCAAGCGCATCAAACGTTTTACTTACATAATCAACACGGTAATCCTGCTTCTGGTAATAGGCCTTGCGGGATTCTTCGTTCTGTGTAAGGCGCCCTTTCTTATCTGGTTCAGCATCCCCACTCTTTTCGTATACATCATAGGATATATCCTGATCGCAAAAGACCGCCTCGACATCTATGTCCGTATCGTCTATTTCTGGATCACCATATATTTCTGTCTCTGCACGATTTGTCTCGGATATAAGATCGGCATGCATCTTTACT
>JAEEGL016767517.1_pt1 | contig 28553 bp, 18 predicted proteins | sample 9134231 | NCBI WGS metagenome assembly JAEEGL01 (sample SAMN16246548, study PRJNA631951) | gut metagenome | biome: gut microbiome; feature: rumen; material: fiber-attached | host: Bos | place: Iran: Karaj | collected 2018-10 | reverse complement strand
GGAAACGAAGAAGTACTGCTGTCTTACACGGAGTACCTTTCCGTCGTAGGAAGTGTCGTTCGGGTAGAGGACTCTCCAGATGTCCTGAACTCTGTTCCTCTCGATCACGGCGTCGTCGAAACGCTGTGAATTAAAGAGGTTGAAGTCGAATTCCTGTGCAGGCTCGGCCTTCCAGAGTCTCAAGAGGTTGACGTTCTTCGTGCCGTAGCCCGTGATGGGAAGATCGCAGGGGATCGCCCATACGTCGATGTCCTGATAGTGGACCTTGACCTTGCGGTCGTATCTCGGAACGATGAAGGGGTAGCCGTGCTCCATCCAGGAGTCCGGATACTCGTGCTGGAAACCGTTCTCGATGGCCTGTCTGAAAAGGCCGTAACGGTAAAGGATGCCGTAGCCGGTGACAGGGAGGTTGAGGGTTGCGCATGAATCGAGGAAACATGCCGCAAGACGTCCCAAACCGCCGTTGCCGAGCGCCGGATCGGTCTCTTCTTCAAGAATGTCGGTGATATCAAGTCCGAATGCCGCGAGAGCGTCCTTTGCCTGGTCGTAAATGCCGAGATTTACAAGGTTGTTGAGCATCGAACGGCCTTCAAGGAACTCTGCCGAGAAATAGTGAGCCTGGCGGCCCTTGTTGTACTTCTGTCTTGTTGACATCCAATTCTCGGAAATAAGCTCTACGATTGACTTTGCGAGGGCTGTCCAGTAATCCCGGGGTGTTGCCTGCTCAAGACTCATACCGGTTTCAGCTCTAACATGCGATTGCATCATTGATTCAAGCTGTTTTGCAGTAACTGTTGCCATTGTTTTGTACTTCAGCGGCCGTAGATAGTTGCCGCCTACTGCCTTCCTTGTGAATTAAATGTCATTTTATCAGTGTTGTTCTGTTATGACAATTTTGAAGGGCGAAAATCGAAAAAAATGAAAGGAATTTGATAATAGGTTTGCAGATTTTTATTTTGAATATTAAAATCTTTCCTATGGTTTTGATTAATCCTACAACACTGATAATCTGCATAACCGCTTCCGTCGTTCTGGGAGCGGGCTTCGGCGTGCTTATCACGTGGCTTTTCGGCAAATTTCCCGAATCCTGGCTTCAGGATTACGGCGTTAAGGAGACAGACCCCGATTACCGCGTCTCAAAGAGGATGAGATGGATCCCCGAAGGCCTTGCCGCATGCCTTATATGCGCCATCTGCTACATCGTCGCGGTCATTTTCTGCGGCAACTCGTATATCACGACCTTCAAACCCCTCCATTTGCTGGTTATCGTGCTTTTGATCCCCGATCTCATTCTCGTAATGATGTCGGACAAGTTAAACAGAATAATTCCCGACCAGTTCTCCGCCTATATTGCCGTAGTCGGCGTGCTCTCGGTCGTTTCAGACCTCACGGAGGGCTCGATCTGGTTCACTCCTGATGCCAAGTGGTACATGCCGCTGCTCAACAAGATAATCGCATCCGTCGTAGGCGGCGGCGTTGTCTGGCTCATAGGCGTCGTTTCCATTACGTTCTTCGGCAAGGAGAGCATCGGAATGGGCGACATGAGACTTCTTTTCGCGACGGGCCTTATCACAGGCTGCTACGGCATCATCGTACTCATCTACGTTGCTATCTTTACGGCTCTTATCTGGGCCATTCCGCTCCTCATCCGCAAGAGGAAGAGGATCAGGCGTGAAGAGGCCATGATCAGGGCCTCCGACAACCCCAGAAAAGCCCGTCTCGAGCTCCAGAGAGAGAAAGCTAAGATACATTTCGCCGACGATCCCGATTACATGGCGTTCGGTCCGTTCCTGGCCCTCGGCTGCGGAGTCTTCTGCATCATGGAGCCTTTCTTCTATGACAGGATGATCGGAATAATCACGGTACTCGGGGTTCATTTCTGATGAATGCTCCGGCTCCTTCAAAGAACATTTTCCATAGGTTTTTCGGCGTGCCCCGTCCTTACAACTGGGGATACGCCTTTCTTTTCGCCGGTCTGGGCGCGGCCTTCACGCTGGCTTTGTCGGCTCTCCTGTTCGAGAGCGGGTGCCTGTCTTTCTCAACGACTTCGATCGTAGGATGCGGGCTTATCACGGTCATGATGACCACTTTCGCCCTCATGATCCCCGCGGTGTTCATTCCGGGGAAGAGCGGACTTGACGTCGCGGGCAGATATACAGGCTACGGAACGCTTGTAATGTCGTTCCTGTCGGGTGCTCCGGTCTTCCTTATCAGGGCGTCTTTCCGAAACCTTTTCACGTATCTGTGGCTCCGAATGGGCAATTCGGTCATATTCCCGGTGCTTTTCTCTTACGCGTCCGAGCAGTCCAAGGCCTCTCTGACGCTGCAGGTCTTTACTGATTCGCTCATTCCCGCGCTCGGCATCTCGATGTTCTTCTACGGCCTTATGTGGTCGGGCATCAGAAATGACGACCAGGACTACTCTTACTACGTCATTCCGCTGCTTTTGTGCCTTTATTCGCTTAATTTCCCGGATCTTCCGGGCATTTTTGTCACGGGCATCTGGCTCTGCAGGGTAAGAAAAGACTCCGGCAACGTCTGGGGACCGTTCCTGTGCCTTACGGGAAGCCGCTTCTTCGGCCTTATCTTAAGGGGCGTCATTGACGAGGTCGACCTGACGACTCTCCGTACCTACAGCGACATGCCGACGACGTTCTTTTTCTCGTCTGTTCCGGCTCTGGTCGTCGCGGGCATTCTTTTCGCGTTCTTCAGGAAGATGCTGGGCGAATTCCACTTCACATATAACGCCGACGTTTACGGAAATGAAGGCAGCAAATACAGCAGCGGCGACGATACCCGCACTGTTAACAGATTCAGAGGCGGATTTAACACGGCTTTCTTTTTAGGTGTTATAATATTTATTATTTTTTGGGTATTGATGTTCAAAGGGATCAGGTTATGAACGACATAGAAAGATACAACCACGACCGCGCATCGGTCATGTCGATGATCAAATTCATATTGATCGTCGCTATCACGGTTGCTCTTTGCTATTGTGCCAAGATCGTAGCCATCATCATGATCCCGTTCCTCATCGGCTTCATGCTCGCGAAGACCGCGACGCTGGTCGCCACCCCGATCTCCAAGCTTTTCGACAAGACGCCGCAGAACATCAAGCCCGGCAGGAAGAAGTCCACGAGGACCAAGACCGCGCTCGTCTGCTACGTCATCCTCAATATCCTCCTCGTTATCTGCATAATCGTTCTGTTCCTTGGAACCTTGTGGCAGGTAAACACCATCTTGAACAGACTTTCTTCCGCGACCGTCAATTTCAACTACGGTTCGTCCTTTGACAGGCAGATCCTTTACAGGTTCTCTGTCGAAAACGGCGGATTCCTGACGCCTGACGTCATCAATTCCATTGCCGAGAATATCGAAGGCTTAGGCCAGAACATCGTCGCAGCGATCCCGACGTTCATCAGATCGTCTCTTTCGACCATCTGGAAGATGATAGGCAACCTGCCTTACGCGATCTTCTTCATCATCTCGATCATGCTCAGCGGCTTCTATTTCATCAATGACGGTCCCGCTGTTCTCAAGTTCTTCGCGAAAAACACTCCCAACCGCAATTTCAGAAACCGCGTCTTCGGCCTGGTCAACGAGCTGACGATGACGGTCTTCCGCGTTCTGGGCGGTTACATGGCACTGTTCCTCATCACCGCCGCTGAAGCCTACCTGGTCTTCATGGCGGCCGGTGTTTACAACTACGCACTGATCCTGGCCCTCATCACGGCGCTCATCGACTTCATGCCGGTCCTCGGCATCAGCGCCACCATGATCCCCGTGCTCATCTGGCTCCTGCTTAACGGCAAGGTCGTCTCCGCGGTCATCATCGTCATCGGTATGGCAGTCATGACGGTCATCCGCCGTTTCGTTGAGCCCCCGATCCTCGGCAAGTCAATGCATCTTCACCCGCTCATCACGCTCATCGCTATGGCGGTCGGCGTTTACATCTGGGGCGCGATCGGATTCCTTTTAGGACCCGCGCTTGCGATCATAATCATCCAGACCATCAAGGTCTTTGAGATAGATAAGAAGGTCGGTGAATACTTATCCGGCGTCTTCGAACGGTTCTTTGCACCGAAGAAAGAAGACAAGGAGAAGGAAGAAGCCGAAGGGAACGGGAAGGACGGCGAGGAGGCCGTCACGGCAACAACAGAGTAATTAAAAGCAAGGGTTCTATGTAAAGGAGGAACTATGAAAACATGTTTGAAATGCGGAGCTCAGTTCTCCGACACCGCGCAGTTCTGCGCAAACTGCGGCTTCAAGGACGTCCAGTTCTGTCCTGAATGCGGCAAGGAAAGAGCACCCGGCACGGTTTTCTGCATGGGTTGCGGAAGAAGATACTACACACCCGAACAGCCTGATGCGGCTCCGGCACCTGCACCTGTTGCAGAGGCAGTTCCCGCTGCACCCGCAGAGCCCGTTGCACCTGCTCCCGCAGCTGAAGTTGCACCCGTTGCTGCTCCCGCTCCGGCAGTTGAGATCGCACCTGCACCTGTCGCAGAGGTAATTTCCGCAGCACCGGCACCGGTAGCTGAGATCGCTCCCGTTGAGCCCGTTGTTCCCGCAGCACCCGTTGAGGCTGCACCTGTTGCTCCGGCAGCTCCCGCAGCGGCACCCGTTGCTGCTCCCGCAGGAGATCAGGCTAAAAAGAAGAAGTTCCCTCTGATCCCCGTCATCTGCGGCGGCGTTGCTCTTATGATCGCTGCAGGCGTAGCGGTATTCTTTATCGCAACAGGACCTTCCAGAAAATATAAGAGTGCTGAGAAGGCATTCGAGAACGGCGACTACGCTACTGCAGCTGCCCAGTTCGAGGCTGCCGGTGATTTCCAGGACGCTAAGGAGCGTGCTGCCGAAGCCAACACCATCATGCACTACACAAACGGTAAGGAAGCTTTCGAGAAGGGCGAATTCGACAAGGCCAAGGAAGAGTTCTCCGCTGCAGGCAAGTACAAGGATGCAAAAGAGAAAGCTGAGGAGTCCGAGGTCGCTGCCCACTACGCAAAGGGCGTTGAGCTTTCTTCTTCAGATCCCGACAAGGCTATCGAGGAATTCAAGCTCGCAGGCGATTACAAAGATGCCAAGAATAAGCTTTTCGATCTGTACGTCTCACAGGGCGACAAGGCTCTGAGCGGCAACGATTTCGAGAAGGCTGCAGACTATTACAAGAAAGCCGGCGAATATAAGGACGTAGGCGACAAGATCACCAACGTCATCTATGAGCAGGGCATCAAGGCCTCCAACGACGGCAACTACGAGAAGGCTATCGAGTACTTCAAATCCGCAGGAAGCTACAAGGATTCCGAGCAGCAGATCCAGAAGTGCTACTACAACATGGGTGAGGCATCTTCTGCTGCCAACGACCTCGAGAAGGCTACAGACTACTTCCTCAAGGCAGGCAATTACCAGAATGCGGCTGAGAAGGCAAAAGAGCTCTTCTACAAGCGCGGCGAAAACGAGCTTGCAGCAGGCAACAGTGAGAAGGCAGCTTCTCTCTTTGCACAGGCAGGCAACTACAAGGATGCTGCAGAGAAGGTTAAGTCCGTTTACTACAACCTCGGTACTGCCGCTCTGAATGATAAGAATTACGACAAGGCCGCTGAGTATCTTAAGTTGGCAGGAGATTACAAGGACGCCGCTTCGAAGGCTAAGGAAGCTTTCTACAACAAGGGCGTTGCTCTCCTCAACGACAAGGATTACACGGGCGCAGCCGAGTACCTGAAGCTCGCAGGCAACTACAAGGATGCAAAGACACTCCTTACATCCACAGCTTACTCACAGGGTATTGACGCACTTTCCAAGGGCGATTACGCTAATGCGCAGAAGCTCTTCGAGGCATGCGGCAAGTATAAGTTCGCTCAGGATCTCGTATATGCCTGCAACGGCGAGCAGCAGTTCGCAAAGGGCAATTACGTTGATGCAAACAACCTCTTCTCCAAGGTCGGCAAGAAGGCAAAGGTTACAGGCTATGACATTCAGGCCAGAAAGACCTACGTTTCCGCGATCAACACTCTTGAGAAGGTCAAGGGCAACTGGTCCGCATATTCGAACAACGTTTACTGCATGAACATCACGACCTACAAGTATCGTGGTTTCTTCTTCAGAAGAACATACAGGTATAAAAGAAAGTATTACCTCAAGACACTCCAGTCCGGTCAGTACATCGATCTCAGATACAGCGAGAACGGCGACGGCACATTCAACATCACCGGCGAAGTCGTTTACACACGCTTCACTTCCGCTTCTCTCTTCGGCGCAAACTATCAGACAGCCAAGATCGATCTCATCAACCAGAAGAAGTTCCCGACGACCATCAAGCTCGGCGGCGGCGCTTCTCTCAAGTACAAGAAGGGCGTTTACACTCTTACTTTCAAGAAGAACCAGAAGGTATCAAGCAGCGTAAAGAACCAGTACAGATCAACAGTCAAGTACAAGAAGCAGACTTGATGACGGCTGCGTCATTAAGTTTCTGAGGGGTTTTCGCGGGCAACCGCACAAGTAAGGTAACAATAGGAGCAAGCGTATGAAGACATGTCTTAAATGCGGGGCGCAGTTTGCTGATGATGCTCTTTTCTGTCAGAACTGCGGATTTATGGATATCCAGTTTTGTCCTGAATGCGGAAAGCTTCGAAAACCCAATTCACTGTTCTGCTCTTCATGCGGAACCAAATACTACCAGCCTGATGCTCCGGATGCCGCGGTGTCCGCCGCGGCTCCGGCAGCTCCTGTGGCACCCGCCGCGGCAGTTGCTCCCGTTGAGGCTCCCGTTGCTCCCGTTGAGGCAGCACCGGTCATTCCCGCTGCACCCGCAGCTGAACCTGCCGTCGATCCCATAGCTCCTTTGACACCGCTCAGCGAAGACTCTGCAGAGCCCTCTGTTCCGGTTGCTGATCCTGCCGAGGCACCCGCCGTTGAGGCGGCTCCTGAAGGCGCTGCTCCCGCAACGATCCTTCCTGCCGCAGAAGCGGAGGAAGTCGCACCCAAGGCCGACGGCGAAGCACCGCAGGTATTGGAGCAGATCCCAATGGAAGAGAGCCCCGTTGTTCCCGAAGCAGCTCCCGTAGAGGAGGTGCCGGTCGAAGAGGCAGAACCTTCCGAATACTTTGAATTCAATAACTATCCGGCGCAGGACATGTCCCAGACGAGGGTCATGGCGCCTGTGTCAGCACCCGTTCAGGTTCCGGTTCCCGCTCCTGCGGCAATGCCCGTACCCGCGGAACCCGCAAAGCCGAAGAAAAAGAAGAACCCGGTCGTTGTCATTTCGATCATTGCGGTGGTCTTTGTCGCAATAGCGGCAGGCGCCATCGCTGTGCTGTTCTTCCTTACCAAGCCGTCACGTGAATACCAGGAAGGCGAGAAGGCTTTCGCATCGGGCGATTATGCCAACGCGGCAACGCATTTCAAGGCCGCAGGCAATTATGAGGACGCAGAAGACCGTTATGAAGAAGTAACGATCATGCTGCATTACGCAAACGGCAAAGAGGCTTTCGACAAGGGCGAATTCGACAAGGCAATCGAGGAATTCAAGCTCGCCGGCAACTACAAGGATGCGAGCATAAAGGTTCAGGAAGCCGAGACCGCAAGCTGCTATGCAAAGGGCGTTTCAGAACTCAATGCAGGCAATTACTCCGCAGCAGTCGAGCTGTTTAACAAGAGCAGCGGATACAAGGATACGGCCGATCAGCTTAAGAAATGCTATTTCAAGCTCGCTGAGGCAGCCGAAGCGAAAAACGACATCAAGACTGCCGCAGATTACTACAAACTCGCAGGCGACTATGAGAAGGCTGCCGAGAAGTCTCTGGAACTTTTCTATAAGAGCGCGGAGGCAGAGCTTGCTGCCGGCAACAAGGTATCTGCCGCACAGCTTTTCACTGACGCGGGAAGCTATAAGGATGCGGCCGGCAGAGCCAAGGAGATCTATTACGACCTTGGCATCGCCGCACTTGAGAAAGAAGACTACGATCACGCCGCGGAATACCTGCTCCTGGTAGGCAATTACAAGGACGCGGCAACCAAGGGCAAGGAAGCATATTACCAGAAGGCATGCTCGCTCCTGAATGCGGGCAATTATGCCGAAGCTTCCAAGTACTTCAACTATGTGACCGATTACAAGGACGTTCAGACGATCCTCCGTACAACGGTCAACAAGCTCATTTCCGAAAAAGACTACGACAACGCGAGATCGCTCGTTGCTTATTACAGCGGTGACGAAGCCTATAAATGGGGCAAGTACATCGACGGCATGATCGCGTTCAACAATAAAGATTACGAGACCGCCTGCACCAATCTGGCCGAGGCAGGCACTTTCCAGGATGCGAAAGCACGCCTCAAGGACAGCAGATACGAGCAGGGCGGAAAACTTATGAGCAACGGCGATTTCGACGGTGCCAGAAAGTATTTCGTTGACATCATCCACTCATTCCCGGCTAAGACCAAGAACAAGACCATCCTGGCCGACAAGAGAAGGGCACAGGATCTCGTAAAGGTCTGTGATGCCGAGAAGTATTACAATCAGGGCAATATAGCCAAGGCTGCCGAACTCTACAGAAAGATCAAGGGTTCGACCAAGATCACCGGCTTCAGCGTCCAGCACAGGGCAACTTACATCTCCGCAAAGAGCTCTTACAAGAACGCAAGGGGCGAGTGGAGCGTAAAGGGCAACAGGATCGCTGTTGATTCCTACTACTACAACTACGGCTTTGAGAACACCACGCCCATCGCCGGACAGTATGTCAAATTCTCATTCACCGAGAACACCGACGACACGTTCAACTGCGAAGTAACTGTCTGCTATGTACGCTACAAGGATCCTACATCTAACGATCTTACGTACGTTACCCTTACGAGGACATTTACGAACCTGAGCACGTTCCCGTTCGCCAAGAAGAACTCGAACGGCAAGAAGGGCGTGGACATGGGTGACAATACGTGGCTCGAATACTCGGGCGGCTTCTTCAAAGTCACTTTCCAGCTGACAAACTATGACGGTACATACCAGTCGATCGTAACCTACAAGAAGTAATAAACCGCAGGAGGAGGCGCTAAATGGCACGTTATCAGGAATTCCCCCACAGTAACAAGAAGTACATTCTTATTCCGCTAGGAATCGGCGTCGTTATTTTCGCGGTAATAGGCATAGTATCTTACTTTCTGATCTTCGGTTCGCCGACGCCCAAATACAACGAGGCAATAAACGCCTACAACGCGGGTGACTATAAGTCAGCGGCCGAGCAGTTCGACAAGCTCGGTGATTTCCGCGACTCCAAGACCCGCTCAAAGGACTGCATCACGCGCATGCATTACGCCAACGCCCAGACCGCTTTCGCAAACGGCGATTATGAGACCGCAAAGCAGGAATTCCTGGCAGCGGGCGATTTTGAGAGCGCACCCTTGCTTGCCCAGGAATGCGACAGGGCTGCCCACTATGCCAAGGGCGCATCTTTGGGCTCAGCGGGCGATTTCGATGCCGCTATAGAAGAATACAAGACATCGGGCTACAAGGACTGCAACGACAAGATCTCAGAGCTCTACGTCAAGAAGGGTGACAAGGCTCTTGAAGCAAACGATTACGACAAGGCTGTCGAGGCATATAAGCAGGCCGCGACATTCAAGGATTCGACCGAGCCTCTGCAGGACGGCTATTACCGTCTGGGCAGCGCCGCGGAGTCGGCAAACAACCTGAAGGACGCCGCCACATACTTTAAGGAGGCAGGCGAATACAAGGACGCTTCCGACAGGCTCAAGGCCGTTTACTACAATCTCGGAACTGAAGCCCTTTCCAAGAACGACTTCAGCAATGCCGCCGAGTACCTGAAGAACGCTTCCGGCTACAAGGACGCGAACTCAAAGGGCAAGGAAGCTTTCTACAGCTACGGCACGCAGCTCCTGAACGCAAAGGACTACAAGGGCGCATCCGAGTACTTCAAGCTCGCAGGCGATTTCAAGGATTCGAAAACAAAGGCGAACGAGAGCCTGTACAACTGCGGCATCTCGCTGCTCCAGAGCAAGTCTTTTGCTGATGCGATGCTCGTTTTCGAGTCGTGCGGAAGCTACAAGAGTTCCAAGGAGCTCCTCAAAGTCAGCACTGCCGAGGCTTACGCCCAGAACAACAAGCTCTCCGAGGCCGCAAAACTTTATAAGTCGGTCTCGAAAAAGACCAAAGTCTCAGGCTTCAACGTCCAGGCCAGAAAATCCCATGTCATCGCATGGGCGGCAATCGACAAGATCGCCAAGGAATACTACGTCGTATCCAACGACATCACGTGCAAGAAGACCTGGTACACGCCGGGCATGAGACACAGAAAGACCTGGTCTTACATAGGTATTGAGACTTCCCAGGGCATTCTCATCAAGTACGTCGAGAACGGCGACGGAACCTTTAACATCACCGGACGCGTCAGATGGGCAAGGTTCACGAAGTACTCTGATTTCGAGCCTAACGTCGGAAGAGAGACCCACCAGTCAGACTTCCAGTTCTCGCACGTCAAGAAGTTCCCGTCGACCATCAAGCTCTCCGGCGGTGCCAAGCTGAAATACAAGAAAGGCACGTTCACCGTCACATATTCCAAGAAGAAGGGCAGCATCAAGTACAAGTCCCGCATCAGGTTCAGATAAGGCTTGATCCCATAGTTTATGAGCAATTTCATCAGAAAAACGGTATCGCTGTTAACGGCTTTTGCACTCATCGTTCCGATGGCAGCATGCCGGAAACAGGCCGCAAACGCTTCTGTTGCGGCTGAAAGCATCGGTACCGTTAAGACGGGCTCAGAGTCTGTTGCTGCTTCGTCATCTGCTTCTTCGGAGGTCATAGCTCCCACCGAAGGCCAATACGGCACTTCCAAACTCGACACGGGCAATCTTACCGAGAAGGGCAGCGGATACGAAGGTATCAAGGGCACGGGCAAGTATAACTACGGTGAGGCCCTCCAGAAATCGATCCTTTTCTACGAGCTCCAGAGATCGGGCGACCTTCCCGAGAAGGTCAGATGCAACTGGCGCGGCGACTCTGGCCTGGACGACGGCAAGGACGCGGGGATCGATCTGACCGGCGGACTCTACGATGCCGGCGACCACGTCAAATTCAATCTGCCGATGGCTTACACCGCCTCGATGCTCTCGTGGTCCGTCTATGAGTACGAAGCTGCCTATAAGGAAGCGGGCCAGCTCGAATACATCCAGGGCGACATCAAGTGGATAACCGATTACCTCATCAAGTGCCATCCCGAGGACTATGTCTTCTACTATCAGGTCGGCGACGGCAACGCGGATCACTCCTGGTGGGGACCTGCCGAGGTCATGACCATGGACAGGCCGAGCTACAAGGTTACCAAGGACAATCCGGGTTCGTGCGTGGCAGGCGAGGCCGCGGCGGCGCTTGCTTCGGCTTCTGTTGTTTTCGCGAAAACGGACAAAGCTTACAGCGACCTCTGCTTAAAGCACGCAAAGAGCCTGTTCAAGTTCGCAAACGAGACCAGGAGCGACTCGGGCTACACCGCCGCAAACGGCTTCTATACTTCGAACAGCGGCTTCTATGACGAGCTCTCATGGGCCGCCACATGGCTCTACATCGCGACGGACGAGAAGTCTTATCTCGATACCGCGAAGGAGTGCTACGCAAAGGGCAGCCAGGACTACATCTGGGCGATGTGCTGGGACGACGTCCATTACGGCACCGCGCTCCTGCTGACAAAGCTCACGGGCGAGAAGACCTACAAGGACGCGATCGAAAAGAGCCTCGACTGGTGGACGGCGGGTACCGGCGGCGAGCGCGTGAAATACACCCCCAAGGGCCTTGCCTGGCTTGATTCGTGGGGTTCTCTGCGCTACGCGACCACGATGGGATTTCTGGCATCCGTCTATGCTTCGAGCGGCAAGTGTGACGCTTCCCGCGTGAAGACTTATTTAGCCTTTGCCGAGAGCCAGTGTGACTATGCGTTAGGCTCTTCCGGGCGTTCGTTCGTTGTCGGATTCGGCGAGAATCCCCCGCAGCATCCTCATCACAGGACCGCGCAGGGTTCATGGTCCAACAGCATGAACGAACCTTCAAATCACAGGCACACGCTGTACGGCGCGCTGGTCGGAGGACCTGACGCCAACGACGGCTATGACGATTCCGTCTCGAACTATACGACAAACGAGGTCGCGACCGACTACAACGCAGGATTCACGGGGCTTCTGGCCTACATGTATTCGAAATATCACGGCCAGACCTTAAAGGACTTCGGAGCGGTCGAGAAGCCCAACGACAACGAGTACTATTCCGAGGTCGCAGTCAACGCATCGGGCAATGATTTCACCGAGATCAAGGCCCTGATCTACAACAAGACGGGGTGGCCCGCAAGGTCCGCTGACAACGTTGAATTCAGGTATTTCGTTGACCTTGGCGAAGTCGTCAAGGGCGGAGGCAAGGCCGGTGACATCGAGATAACCACGAACTATATGCAGTCGGGCAGGGTGGAAGGCCTCAAGACATGGGACGAAGCCAAGAACATCTACTATCTTTCCGTGATCTTTGACGACGGCGGTCTCTATCCGGGCGGGCAGTCGCAGTACAAGGCCGAGATCCAGGTTCGCATGAGAAATCCGAACGGCAAGTGGGATCCTTCGAACGACCCGTCGTATGCGAGCGGCGAAAAGTCGGCCGTCTATGAAGACGGCAGTCTTGTTTTCGGTACTGAGCCTCCGGCAGGCGACAATCCCGGCAAGACCGTCGTGAACGGCGGTTCGGGCTCCGGTTCAGGTTCCGGAAGCTCAGATTCAGGCAATTCAGCCACCGAGCCTACTCAGCAGCAAGGCGGCGGAAGCAGCGGCGGCACTGCATCTTCGGGCGACATCTCCCTCAAGGTCAGATACGATAACATGGGCGCCAACGCCAACAGCATTTCGGGCGCTTTCGAGATCAAGAACAAGAGCAGGAAGGACATCAGCTTCGCAAGTCTTGAGATCAGGTACTACCTGACGAACGACCGCAATTCGCAGATGGTCTACGACTGCTATTACGCGGGAATGCAGGAAGCAAACGGCCGGCACACCCAGATCCAGGGCATCAAAGGGACGTTCGCCAAACACAAGGCCAAGGACAGCGACACCGTTCTGACGATGAAGTTCCCGCCGTCCGGCGCGTTCGTCTCCGGCTCGACCGTCACGGTAAACTTTGCAATTCACTATGCCGATTGGCAGAATATGAATACGAGCAACGATTATTCGGCGCGCAGCATCGAAAACATCGTAATACTATCAGGCGGAAAGGTTATATACGGCAGGGAACCCGGATGATCAGGCGTTTGACGGCAATCTTGATGACAGCAGCTTTGATCCTGACTATGTCGGGATGCGGATTCCTGTTTAATGACAGGCCGAAGCTTGACCAGACCGGCGGTGGCAAGACCCCGGGTTATACGGGGACTACCGTTTTCGATCCGTCGTACTATCCGTACTACCAAATGCTCGGTTCCGGCGCGAAAGACGCCTACGCGATGATCTACGACGGGCTCGCCTCCGGCCAGACCAACATCAAGCTCAGCGGCGGAATGTCGCCCCAGGACGTCAAGGACGCCTTCAACATGGTGCTTTTGGACCACCCCGAGCTGTTCTGGGTCAGGACGGATTTCAACTATTCGTACATCGAAGTCACGGGCGCTGTCACCTCAGCGCAGTTCAATTTCTACGATTTCGCGTCAACGCCCGAGGGCCTTGCGAATGCCAAGCGGGAGTTTGATGCGGCTGCCGGCGCGATCCTGGCAGGTGCCCGCCAGTACAATACCGCCGTCGAAAAAGAGCTCTACATCCACGATGCCTTGAACGGCACGGCTGAGTTCAACGTCTCGGCGAAATACAGCCAGAGCGCATATTCCGCGCTGGTCCTTCACAGCTCGGTCTGTGCAGGATACGCGAGGGCATTCCAGTATCTTATGCAGAAGTCGGGGATCCCCTGCTTCTATTGCATGGGAACAGCTGACGGCGACGCGGTCGCGGCCACCGGCGGAGATGACACGAGCCACTCCTGGAACATCGTGAGGACGGGGCACACTTACTGCAACGTCGACTGCATGTGGGACGACTCGGTCAGCAACGCATATGGCAAGAACCAGTATCCGTTCTTCAACCTTGCGGACAAGGACTTCCTGTACCACACCCGCACGGGCCAGTCGGTCAATCTTCCGTCCTGCAACGACGAGAATCAGAGCTATTCGAAGCTTTTCGGAAAAACTGTCGAAGTCAAAGACCTGGTTTTCAAAAAGTGAAATTTGACCCCCTCGCCTATTTTTTAATGATGTTATAATACCTATTAAAGTTTTTGTGGTCAGATAAGGTAAGCATGCATGATATTTAAACTGTTGCGTTCATTGCGTCAGTACAAGAAAGAGACTTTCCTGACGCTGCTGTTTATAATCGGCGAGGTCGTTCTTGAGGTACTCATCCCCAAGATTACCGCGGATATGGTGAACAACATCAATGCCGGCGCCGACCTGTCGAATATTGCCAGGACCGGCGGTGCCATGGTCGCTGCCGCTGTTCTTTCTCTTGCATGCGGAGCGCTGGCCGGCAATTTCGCGGCGAAGGCTTCCGCAGGATTTGCGGGCAACCTCAGATCCGACATGTTCAAGAAGGTACAGCAGTTCTCGTTCGGCAACATAGACAAGTTCTCGACATCCTCATTGGTTACGAGAATGACGACGGATATCACGAACGTCCAGAACTCTTACATGATGATCATAAGGACAGCCGTAAGATCGCCTTTCATGCTCATTTTCGCGATAGTAATGGCATTTATCATGGGCGGAGAACTTGCGTATACTTTCGTTATTGTAGTCCCCCTCCTGGGTATCGGTCTTTATCTTATCGGGCATTTCGCAATGCCTGCTTTCCGTGCGGTCTTTAAAAAGTACGACAGGATGAACGAGTCCGTAGAGGAGAATGTCCGCGGTATGCGCGTCGTCAAAGGATTTGCCAGAGAGGAATATGAGAGCAAAAAGTTCTTTAACGCTTCTGAGGACATCAAGAAGGACTTCACTAAAGCAGAGAGGATCGTCGGTTTGAACGGCCCGCTCATGGAACTCTGCTTCTTCTTCAACACGGTATTCATCCTTTACGTAGGTTCAAAGCTCGTCATTTCCAATCAGGGACAGACGATCAACGTCGGTCAGATTTCAGCGATGCTCACATACGGAGCGCAGGTCCTGATGTCGCTCATGATGATCTCGATGATCTACGTAATGCTCACGATGTCGATTGAATCGATGAAGAGGATCGTTGAAGTCTTGGAAGAAGAGCCTACGATCCACAATCCCGCAGATCCGGTAATGGAAGTTGCCGACGGTTCCATTGATTTTCAGGATGTTGCTTTCAGATATTCAAGCAAGGCAGCCAGAGATGCGCTTTTTGATATAGATCTGCACATAGACAGCGGCATGACTGTCGGCATCTTAGGCGGAACAGGTTCGTCCAAGACGACGCTTATCCAGCTTATCCCGCGTCTTTACGACGTTACGGACGGAGAAGTCAGGGTAGGAGGGATCCCTGTTCAGCAATACGACATCAAGACTTTGAGAGACGCGGTGTCCGTTGTTCTCCAGAAGAATGAGCTTTTCTCGGGCACGATCACGGAGAACCTCAAGTGGGGCAACGAGAACGCGACTGACGAAGAGATAAAACAGGCCTGCGTTATCGCTCAGGCTGACGAGTTCATTTCGCAGATGCCCGAGGGTTATGACACTTACATCGAGCAGGGCGGAACCAACGTCTCGGGCGGCCAGAAGCAGCGTCTGTGCATTGCCAGGGCTCTGCTCAAGAAGCCTAAGATACTCATTCTGGACGACTCGACCTCCGCGGTCGACATGAAGACTGACGCATATATCAGGCGCGGTTTCTATGAATACATTCCGGAGACCACGAAGATAATAATCGCGCAGAGAGTCGCATCCGTCATGGAGTGCGACATGATCGTCATCATGGACGGCGGACGCATAGTAGACACGGGTAAGCACGAAGAACTCCTTTCAAGGTGCGATATCTACCGTGAGATCTACGAAGAACAGACGAAGGGAGGCAAGCCGCATGTCTGAAAACAAGACTAAAGCACCTGAAAAAGCCCCCCAGACTGCACCCGCAAGAGGTCCCGGAAGAAACAGAGGTCCTGCCTCGATGTCCCAGATCAAGGGCTCGGTAGGCAGCCTCAAGCGCGTTCTTAAGATATACCTCGGCTACTTCCCGAAGCTTGTCTGGGTCATAGTCTTATGTATATTTGTCGGAGCAGTCACTGCTGCCGTTCCTTCGATTTTCCAGAAGAACATCCTGTCTATCATCAAGGAGACATGGGAAAGCGGCGATTGGGCTTCTGCAAGACCCAGGGTGCTTTCATACATCATCCCGCTGGTGTGTCTCTATGTGATCGCACTGGCGATGGCAATACTGCAGTCGCAGCTGCTCGCACACATGACACAGAAGTTCCTGGCAAGGCTCAGGGAGGATCTTTTCGACAAGATGCAGCGCCTCCCGCTCCGCTATTTTGATACCCACAAGCACGGAGAGATCATGAGCCATTACACCAATGATATCGATACATTGAGACAGCTCGTTTCGATGGCGGTTCCTAACATCATGAGAAACGCCATACTGCTGCTCACCGTTTTTGGGATCATGCTCTACTACAGTGTCTGGATGACGCTTATCCTCTGTCTCGGCATCGTGCTAATGGTAATCATTACAGGAAAAGTCGGTGCAGGCTCGGCCAAGTACTTCATCAGACAGCAGAAGGCCGTCGCATCTGCCGAAGGCTTTATCCAGGAGACGATGAACGGCCAGAAAGTCGTCAAGGTATTCAATCATGAAGACAAGGCCATCGAGGCCTTTGAGGAACTCAATCAGACGCTGATGTCCGACAGTGGCAAGGCAAACGCCTACGCAAACGTGCTCGCTCCGATCATCAACAACATTGGCAACATCATATACGTGCTTCTTGCTGCGGCAGGCGGCATCATGATCTACTTCCACACGCCGAATCTTTCGTTCTCGGGACTGGCGTTCGACATTGCGATCATGGTCCCGTTCCTCAACATGTGCAAGCAGTTCATGGGCAACCTCAACCAGCTTACCATGCAGATGAATGCCATAGTCATGGCGGGTGCGGGTGCGGAGAGGATCTTTGCCCTCCTCGATCAGGAACCTGAGACGGACGACGGATACGTTACTCTCGTCAACTGCAATATCGCTCCGGACGGTACTGTCACCGAGGCCGACCACAACACCGGCCACTGGGCATGGAAGCATCCCCACCAGGCAGACGGCTCGATCACATATCAGGTGCTGGAAGGCGACGTGAGGCTGACAGAAGTCGACTTTGCGTACGTGCCCGAAAAGCAGGTACTTTACGATGTTACCGTTTTTGCAAAGCCCGGCCAGAAAGTAGCTTTCGTCGGTGCGACCGGCGCGGGCAAGACCACTATCACGAATCTCATCAACCGCTTCTACGACATCGCAGACGGCAAGATCAGATATGACGGCATCAACGTCAACAAGATCAAGAAGAAGGATCTGCGCCGCTCATTAGGCCTCGTTCTCCAGGAGACGAACCTGTTTACGGGCAGCGTCATGGACAACATCAGATACGGCAAGCTTGATGCCTCCGACGAGGAGTGCAAGGCTGCAGCCGTTCTCGCCGGCGCTTCCGACTTCATCGAGCGTCTTCCTGACGGCTACAACACGCAGCTCACCAACAACGGTTCCAACCTGTCGCAGGGCCAGCGCCAGCTGATCGCGATCGCGCGTGCGGCTGTCGCCAATCCGCCTTGCCTGATCCTCGACGAAGCTACGTCTTCGATCGATACGCGTACCGAAGCAATCGTCCAGCGCGGCATGGACAAGCTGATGGAAGGCCGCACGGTTTTCGTCATCGCGCACCGTCTGTCCACGGTCCAGAACTCCGATGTCATCATGGTTCTCGATCACGGCCGCATCATCGAGCGCGGCAGCCACGACCAGCTCATCGAAGAGAAGGGCGTTTACTATCAGCTCTACACCGGAGCGTTTGAGCTGGAGTAAGTTAGGCGACGGGCGGTTCTATGGCTGACACACCTGATTCCAACCTCGGCATACTCGAGAAAGTCAGTAAATACAGGCCCCAGATAATGGGCTTTGCCGCCATGTGGATCTTTATCTTCCACGTGCGCAACGAGGTCCTCTTGTTCTTCCACGTTCCCGTCCTGAACAGGATCGAGATATTCTTTGACAACATCGGTTTTTGCGGCGTTGACATCTTCTTATTCCTGTCCGGCTGGGGACTCTATCACGCGATCAACAAACACAGTCTCGTGAGCTTCTACGGCAGAAGATACAGGCGCCTCATCCCGCCGTTCATCATCGCGTGCGTCTTCAAAGCACTTGTCTGGAACTGGGATCTGCTCCGTTTCGTCAAAGCCTTTACCGGCTGGTCCTTTTTCACGAAATACATCCACGAGCCGCTCTGGTTCATCCCGGCAATCGCCATCCTCTACCTGTTTTTCCCGTTGTACCGCCGGCTGTTTGACAAGGCCTCGTGCAAATATGTCTATACCGGCGCCGCGATACTGCTGTGGTTTGCATTGGCCTTTGCCGTCTCGCTTGTAACCAAGAGGATCGACGGCTATATCTTCGTCAACAGGATCCCGGTATTTCTGATAGGCATCCTTTTCGGCTGGCTGACCTTTAACGGCAAAAAGAGTCTCGGCAAAGCGGGCGCTGTCATCCTGGTGATTATGCTGCTCGGCGGCTTCCAGCTGCAGTATTACTGCACTTTCAGAAGGCTAGAGCTCCTTATCCCCGTATCGAGCAACGCCTTTCCGGCGCTCCTCATCGGCATCTCCGTATGCTTTGTCTCAGCGCTCGTATTCCATTTGCTGAGAAACGTCACCGTCATTCAGAAGGTGTTCGGGTTCTTAGGCAAAATGTCTCTCGAATTCTACGTTGCCCAGGAGTGCCTCGAAGGTCTCTTAAGAGATAGGATCCTCAATACCGGCGTGCCGTTTAACAAACCCCTGTATGCCTTGATCGTTTTACTGGTCAGTCTTGGCGGCGGCTATCTGCTTTATATTCTTACAACCATTATCAGCAATAAGCTCGACGGCAAGCCCGTGTTCACCGCCAAAGCTTCGAAGTGATCTGCTTTGTTGCACCGTCTAAGTCTCAAAGTGACCTGCTCCTTAGCGCTGCTCCATTACGTTATAACAAGTAGCGCCGTATCTTCTCGTCTATAACCTTAGTGTTTAAAGGGTGTGCACCCGTCTCAAAAGTCAGTATCAGCCTCGACTCATCAAAACGTTCCGCAAGCGAATACTTCTCAAGCTTCTTAACATTCCTGTCAGCATACCCCTCGTCTCCTAACATGCCCAGGTGCTCCCAGTAATAGTCCTTTCGCTGCCTTACGTTCAAACAATTGAAATCCGGCACGCCAATCAATACCACACCATCATAAACCGGGTATTCGTACCGGTACGGAATGTTATGTCTGTAAAGCGCATCAGCGATCAGTATCTCCGACTTAGACCTTACCCGATCACCCCTGGTCGTGTAGTACTCCGGATCAAACGCATTAAAACCCATCCTCTCATAAGGTTCGTTAAGCCACTGCTCAACATACTCCTCATCCGTCAGATAATCCTTAGTCACCAAAGCTTTCCGCTGCTCGCTGAGCTTGCCGTACACTTTCTGCTCCGCCTCCGGATCGTACTCCTTCAGAAACCGCTCAATAGCCTTCTGCTGTTTATACAGCTCCGCGAGCACCTTGTTGTCATAGTCCTTCTGCGCCAGCCTCTCCGCAATAAAGTGATCTTTGTGGGGCAGGTAGGTGCCTAAGCGATCGTCTGGCGTAGTTCTAAGGTAGTATTGGTTGTAATTACCATGGTTTGAAATACGTAAGTTGCCAGATGGGGCATCTTTTAATCTCCGCTTGATTATGGCGATTCGTTCTTCAATAGACTTCAGTTTTTGTTTGAGATCACGGATCATCAACGCTGAATCTGACATATAACACCTCTTATAAGCTTTCATAACTCTCAATTACGGCCGCAATTCGAGTTTTGCCTGATTGTAGCCGCAAGAAATTGTTTGCAAAGTATCGGATGAGCTAAGGTTTACGGCTGAAATGCGCATTTTGCTTGAATGCAGCCGTAATTTTCTTGGTTTTGAACTTTTACTTTTCCGCGAATTACGGCTGCAATGATGAGCTTTTTTGATTTCAGCCGTAATAACTCAGCCCAAATGACACTTATATCGTTTAGAGTTACGGCTGAAAAAGCAGTTTCTTGCGAATGCGGCCGTAATTTCCCAGTATTTAAGTAATTTATTCGTTTGGAGTTACGGCTGAAATTGACCAAAAGTGGGATTGCAGCCGTAAAAGCAACCTTAAGACCAACTAATACCTACCATCCTACGGCCTGGGGGAGGGGGTGCGCAAGGCGTTTTGGAAAAGTTGAGACTTTAGGGGCAAAATTGAGACTTTTAACACAAAAAAAGACTCCATGCGGGAGCATGGAGTCAGTCGGTAAGATTGGTTATAAGGTTATTTAGAAGCGAGTTTCTTGGCGAGTGCGGCATAGGTTGAGCCGGCGAACTTTTTGCTGCCGAGGATGTTGCAGGCCGCTGATTTCTTGTCTTTTTGGAACTGGGCGGAGAAGAGGCTCGTGGAGCTGTTAAGGAGGGCCTTCTCAACGCGGCGGAATTCGCCGATCTCAACATTGGTTCCGGTCTTGTATTTGTCAACGCCGCTGATGGTGCAGACCGTGACGTTCTTGGACTTGCCGTCACTGCCTTCGAAGGAAGGCGTGATGGTGCAGAACATATTGCCGCAGAAAGCCATGTAGTCTGAACTGTCATACTTGTAGATGCTGTATGTGAGGATGGACGAGTCGGTGTCGACATAGCCTCTGTATGAGACGATCTTGTTGTCCTTGGTCTTGAGCACGAAGAACTCGGAGATCTTGCTGCCGGCTTCCGTAAGGGTCTCGATAAGGCTGAGGACAGCTCTGCCCTTGGTAGGATTGAATGTGTAGATAAAGAAGTTCACATAGTTGCTGCTGTATTCGCTCTGTGTGAAGAAGTACAGCTCGGGGATGGAGTCGCCGTTGATGTCGATCAGTCCGCAGGCGTTGGAGTTGAAGGTTTTCTCGTACCATTCGATGCCGGCTTTGTTCTTCTCTATCAGCTTGGCATATGCGGCATAAGCTGCTGCCTTATCGCTGTCTGTGCCTTTCTTGGTTGTCTTGGAAGAGCTTGAAGGCTCTGTGGACTTTTTGGACGGAGTCGTGGCTTCGGAAGGCTCAGTGGGAGCAGTGCCGGACTCGGAAGGTTCGGTAGGATCGGGTTCGGAGGGCTCTCCGCGGGACTCGGGCGGCTCGGGCATGGGAGTTGCCGTAGGCTCGGGCGTGGGTGTAGGAACGGGCTCGGTGGGCTCTGTGGGCTCGGTGGTCGGATCGGCCATGCCGCGTGAATAGATGACGATCTCGGCGCCGACGAAATCGAAGAGCTCCAGAAACTCATCGGCGTTCTTGACCTTAAGACCATCCTTGGTCTCGATGAGTCTCAGGGTCATTTCGGTTTTTACCTTCTCAATTTTGCTGAGAGCGTCTACGACCGCGTCGGCATCTCTTAAAGAAATATCACCAAAAACGAACTCCCACTTGGGCATGGTGAATTTGACTTTGACTTTGGCAATGCCGCCAGAATTCTCGATGTCGGATTCGTTGTATTTGATGTCGATATTGGAAGCGACGCCTTTATAGCATTTCTCGGCTTCGTCTGTGTATGAGCTGAGGTTGAGGATCTCGTCGTATTCCTTATATCTGGAAGAACCGCTGTCGATCAGCATGAGCGAGAGGAGGGTCTCGCGGTCGAGGTTTTTGACTGCTGACTCAAAGGTCTCCATAAATTCGGCCGGATTGGAAGACGGCTTTTTGGTTTTGCCGGTGCAGCCTGCGAACTGGAACGAAATTACCAGAACGAGAATGAGCGCGATTAACCTGTGTCCTTTGATGCGCATTTGCGTGCCTCCTGAAAGAAGTTTTAAACATAAGGATTTTACCACGAAGCGAAAATAATATCTTTTGACATTCGAACAGCCTGATTTTATGATTAAATATGACTGACTAAGGAGGATGGCTGATGCCCCGAGTATTTCTTGTTGAAGACGAAAGCACCATACGCAGCACGCTGCGTGATACGGTACCGTGGGGGCAGCTCGGTTATGAGTTCGTCGGCGAAGCGACCGACGGCGAGATGGCGCTTCCTCTGATCGGCACGACACATCCCGATGTTCTTATAACAGACATCAAGATGCCTTTCATGGACGGACTGTCGCTGTCGAAGCTGGTTCTTAAAGAATTTCCTAATACGAAGATAATCATAATTTCGGGTTACGACGATTTCGAGTACGCCAGACAGGCGATCGAGATCGGTGTTGAGCAGTACCTGCTTAAGCCCATCACCAAGGCAAACCTCATGAAGGTTTTGCGCGAGGTGAAGGAGAAGATCGAGCAGGAGCAGGAGCAGAGGAATTACCAGGCACAGTTCCAGAGGGACTCGCAGGAGTACGAGCAGTTCGCGAGAAGAAGCTTCATGGAGCAGGTCGTCGCGGGCAAGCTCTCGGTCCAGCAGATCTATGAGGACGCCGGAAGGCTAGGTCTGGAACTTAGGGCGCAGAGCTACTGCATCGCGCTTTTCTCAGCGATGGGCGAGACTTATTCGGATACGGATGCGAGGGTCAGAGAAGACTTGCTCGGCCACTTCATGAAGCATCCGGAGTATCTGCTGCTTAGATGGAACCTGACCACATACATGCTTTTGATAATGGGCGAAAAGTCCAGGATGGACAGCTACATCCAGAGCTGCATCGCCGCTATAACCAACAGATACAGCGTTTATGACGGCCAGAAGCCGTGGTACGTCGCGGTCGGCATGATCGGAGGGCGTTTGTCGCAGCTTCCCGAATGCTATGAGGACGTATCGAGACTTTGGGCTTACCGCTATATTCAGCAGGATACGCACATACTGACTTCGGATACCGTTAAGACGCCGGGATCGAGCGCAGCTGGCGCGGATCTGGAGAACTTTGACGTCAACAAGTTCAACCAGGAGATGCTCCTGGAGATCATGAGGACAGCGGCACCGGAAGAAATCCCGAACGTCATCAGCGAGTTCCTTTTGGACATCAGCGATGCGGTAAGGTCGCAGGCTTTCTGCCACTACGTCATGCTCAGCACGAGGTTTACTGCGATACAGTTCGTCACTTCACTGGGCGTCAAGCAGGAGAAGCTCCTTGAGGGCGTGACCTGCCAGGACATGACCGAGCAGCCCGTTGAGATGCAGGACTTAAGAAGATACATGAGCGAGTTCATTATGCAGGCAGTCAAGCTGCGCATACAGAGATCGGCGAACCAGTACAAGGACATCTTGGGGCGCGCGGTCGGATATATTGATGAGCACTATACGGACGACAGTCTGTCGCTCAACATGGTTGCCAAGGAAGTCAATATCAGCGCGAACTATCTGTCAGCCGTTTTCAGCCAGGAAATGAAATCGACCTTCGTCGAGTACGTCACCTCGAAAAGAATGGCCAAGGCCAAAGAGCTCTTAAGGACTACCGACAAGCACTCCGGCGAGATCGCGCTCGAGGTCGGCTACAAGGATCCGCACTATTTCAGTTTTCTTTTCAAGAAGACGCAGGGCGTTACCACGAGAGAGTACAGAGCAGGGGGTAAGCACTGATGCGCTCCAAGGAGACCACGATCTCCTCGCAGATGAAGCGGCTCTTCATAGGGCTTGCCATTCTGACGTTCACGGTTTTTCTGATCGAGGTCCTGACGATAATTTATTACCAGATCAGATATCAGCATTACATGCACAACCTGACGACGGCGTCCGAGTTCAACCAGGACTTCAAGACGGACATCGACCTCAAGATGTACTACTACGTTATCGGAAGCAAGGAGGCCGAGGGCCTTCCGATGAAAGAGGTCGAGCAGGCCAAAAAGATCGCTGAGGATCTGATCTCGAGTACTTCCGACAAGGAGAGCAAACAGGCGATCACGAGCGTTATCGACCTGTGCGGCAACTTAGAGGACCAGATGCGCGAGATCGAGTTCACCGCGAGCTACGACCAGCGCCAGATCCAGCTTAAGAATAATATCTACGTTCTTACTTCACTTATAGAAGAATATATGTACCGATATCTTTACTGCGAGGCGGTACTGCTCAATTCGCTGCAGGACAGGATGAATGCGCAGCTCACGATCGGACTCATCATCATCGTGCTCGGCGTGACAGCGCTTTTCGGCGTGCTGCTCAGGCATTCGGCAAGGATCTCGCGTTCGATCGCGGAGCCCATCGAGAACCTGTCGAGCCGTGTCCAGGAGATCGGCGGCGGCGATTTGACTGTGCGCAAACCCGTTGAATCGCAGGTGTACGAGGTCAGTGCGCTCAGCGAAGGCGTTGAGCAGATGGTCGAAAAGATGGGCAACCTGATGAAGGAATCGACCGACAGGCAGGAGAGCTTGAGACAAGCTGAGCTGGCGCTTTTGCAGGCGCAGATCAACCCGCATTTCTTATACAACACGCTGGATACGATCATATGGCTCATCGAGGCGGGCAAGACGGAAGAGGCCGAGGAGATGGTTACCGACCTGTCGAGCTTTTTCAGGCACTCGCTGTCGAACGGCGAGGACGTCGTCACGCTTGAAGACGAGGAGAAGCAGATACGAAGCTACCTGCAGATCCAGCAGTTCCGCTACAAGGACATCATGGATTATTCGATCGACATCGACCCTGCGATCAAGCTGACGAGGCTGCCGAAGCTGACGATCCAGCCCCTGGTCGAAAACGCGCTCTACCACGGCGTCAAGCTCAAGAGAGCGAAGGGCATGATCACCGTAACCGGCAAGGCTGAGGGCGGCGACATCGTCATCACTGTCAGCGATACCGGCGCGGGCATGACAAAGGACAGGCTTGAGGAACTCAGGTCGGGTCTTACGAACCGCGAGCGCGTAGGCTTTGGTTTGTCGACGGTCGATGAGAGACTGAAGCTTTTCTTTGGCGAAAAATACGGACTCTCGATAGAGAGCACCGAGGGAGAAGGGACCGACGTTACCGTCAGGATACCCGGTTCAAGGAGGAATACGGATGAGACTTAAAATGGCCGCTTTGCTGACGGTTCTTGTATATACGGTTTGCATGCTGGCGGGATGCGCCAAGCAGGAGGTCACCGAAAAGGATGACCTGATAGTCATCGGCATGAGCCAGGTCGGCGCGGAGTCCGACTGGAGGCAGGCAGACACCGCTTCGATGAAATCGGTTTTCACGGAGGCGAACGGGTACAGGCTGCTTTTCGATGACGCGAGGCAGGAGCAGGAGAACCAGTTTGTCGCGATCAGGAGATTCATTCAGCAGAAGGTCGATTACATCGTCGTCATGCCGATCACCGAGGAGGGCTGGGACGCGGTCCTCAAGGAGGCGAAGGACGCGGGCATTCCGGTCATTGTCGTCGACCGAATGGTCAACGTTAAGGACGAGAATCTCGTGACCGCGCACGTCGGCTCGGATTTCTACGCCGAGGGCAAGAAGGCGACCGACTGGATGAAGCAGAAATACGGCAATGCCGAGCAGGTCAACATAATCCACATCCAGGGCACGAAGGGCTCAACCCCTCAGATCGGAAGGACCGCCGCGCTCGATGACGCAGTCAAGGCCGACCCGAAGTGGAAAGTCATTGCGAGAATGGACGGCGATTTTACTGAGGCCAAGACTTATGAGGTAATGAAAGAGTATCTGTCGAACCGCGAGACGCTGCCCCAGATCGACGTCGTGTACTGTGAGAACGACAACGAGGCGTACGGCGCGATCAAGGCGCTTGAAGGCTTCGGTTATACCTGCGGCAAAAACGGCGTGTCGGTGATATCTTTTGACGCGACATATAACGCGCTGGTCTACTGCCAGAAGGGCAAGCTTGCTCTGACGGTCGAGTGCAATCCGCTTCTGGGCCCGCTCGTTGAATCGGTAATCAGGACCATGGAGTCCGGCGAAAAGCCCGAGAAGAACCGTTATGTCGAGGAGACGGCTTTCCGCCCCGAGGACATTACGGAAGAACTTCTTTCAACCAGAAAATACTGATCTTTAAGTACTCATTCGCTCGCTGAGCTCCCACGGGAGGACCAGCGAATGTGCGTTTTTACCTTGAAGAATTGACAGCAGGAGCCCTGCGGCTTCGGTTCCCATGCGGCGCGTTTTGTGCCACAGGGAAGTGATGGGCACGGGGCTTATGCGGCTGTAATAGCTGTTGTCGAAGCTGGCGACGGCAATGTCTTGCGGGATCTTTTTGCCTGAATCGGTCAGGTACTTGATCAGGTGGTACGCGATCTCGTCGTTGTAGCAGATGACCGCGCTCGCCAGGGGCAGATGCTCTTTGGTAAATGAGGCGAGGAGAGACGTGTCCTTGTCCTCAACAAGGCGGCTTCGCTGCGTTGAATCGAACCAGCAGATGCCGTGGTCGGGCAGCGGGAGATTTCTGTCCCTGAAGGCGGCCATCATGCCGCTGTAGCGCTCGGGGCCCTGGATGTCGTCACTTTTGAAAATGCCTCCGATGTGCCTGTGGTCTTTGTCCAAAAGGTAGCTCGCGAGCCTGTATCCGCCCGCGTAGTTGTCGTCTGTGACTGAGGGGAGGTGCGACAGAGCGGAGTAGCTGCCCTGGAAAAAGACGATCGGGATGCCCATCTTATAGAGCGACTGGTACAGGTCCATGTTGGGATTGGGCAGGGCGGTCTTGGAACCCTCGGCCAGGATGCCGCCGACCGGGTGGTTAATAAGGCGCTGCAAGATCTCGCGCTCAGCCGAGACGCGGTTGAGCGTCGCGTATGCCTGGAGGGTGTAGCCCCTGCTTCCAAGGACGTTTTCCATGTCGCGCAGGACGCCGGGGAAAATGTATTCATCTGTGAAGGTCGTGATGACGGCGATCCGGGCGTGTGCCGAAAACCCCGTATTGGCGGCATAGTAGCCGCTTCCGCGGCGGCTTGTGATGAGGCCTTCACTCTCTAAGTCGAGCATCGCGCGGCGTACGGTCTGGCGGCTGACACCGAATTTGGCGGTCAGTTCGCGCTCGCTAGGGAGCTTATATGAGATATTTTTGGCGTGAAGCATGACGTCTTCTCTCAAAAACTGCGCCAAAACCTTGTATTTCATAGCTTTTAGCCTCCCCGGGCAGTGGTTTTTGTCATGAACATTTTGTATAAATCCATAAAAAAACACATTTTCGATAAGCACGGATAAGGGATATTTTTTCGGAAAGTAACTTAAATTTTCGGAAAAATCTTAAATATCTTCCTGACGCTTTTGGCACATTTACGAGGCCGGAAGGGGCCTTCTGATCCTGCCCGAAAATAAAATATCCAACAAATCGTGCTCTGTTTTTGTAAAAAAACCAACAAATCCTGCTTAATTATCGCAAACTGGTATTGTTTTTGCAACGGACTTCCAAATTTGTATTGTTTATTGAGTCAAAAGAGCCGGAGCGTTATTGAATGGGATCGGGTCTGTCGGTAAAACTGTGGACAAGAAGCCCGTGACGGGTGATCCGCCGGGCACCAAATCAAGAAACACATCTATGAAAGTGAGGAAAAAACTATGAAGAAGTTTCTTGCGGTATTGATGACAGCTACTGTCGGTTTTGCTATGGCAGGCTGCAACAAGGCACCAGCTCCTACAACAGCAGCTCCTACAACAGCAGCTCCCGCTAGCAGCGAGACATCAGCTGAACCTGCACCTGCTGCTGGTGTTATCAAGGTAGGTATCATCAATAACGATCCTAACGAGTCCGGTTATCGTACAGCTAACGATAAGGACATGAAGGCTACTTTCACAAAAGAGAACGGCTATGATGCCAAGTTCGCTTACAGCCTTAAGAACGACGAGCAGATCGCTGCAGCTAAGAAGTTCATCACTGACGAAGTTGATTATCTCCTTATCTCTGCTGCTGACACATCCGGTTGGGATTCTGTTCTCCAGGACGCTAAGGCTGCCAACATCAAGGTCATCCTTTTCGACCGTACAATCGATGCAGATCCTTCTCTCTATGAAGCATTCATCGTTTCCGACATGAGAAAAGAAGGCGACACAGCTATGGCATGGCTCGAGAGCCAGAAACTCTCTGAGTACAAGATCATCCACATCCAGGGCGTTATGGGCTCCGCAGCTCAGAAGGGCCGTTCCGGTGCTCTTGATGACAAGGCTAAGGAAAAGGGCTGGAAGATCGTTACACAGCAGACAGCTGAGTGGAACGCAGAGAAGGCACAGCAGATCGTTCAGTCCGTTATCGACAAGGGCGAGAAGTTCAACGTAATCTACGCTGAGAACGACGACATGGCTAAGGGCGCTGTTGCAGCTCTCGATAAGGCTAACATCACTCACGGCGTAGGCGGCGACGTCATCGTTATGGGTTATGACTGCAACGCTTGGGCACTCAAGGAACTGCTCGCTAAGAAGTGGAACTATGATGGCCAGTGCAATCCTTTCCAGGCTTCCTACATCGACAAGATCAT
>JAEEGL016125543.1_pt1 | contig 28557 bp, 14 predicted proteins | sample 9134231 | NCBI WGS metagenome assembly JAEEGL01 (sample SAMN16246548, study PRJNA631951) | gut metagenome | biome: gut microbiome; feature: rumen; material: fiber-attached | host: Bos | place: Iran: Karaj | collected 2018-10 | reverse complement strand
GAGTTGCCGGCCTCGATGTAGGGGAAGAGGCTCGAGCCGTCGACACGCTCGCCGGAGGTCAGCACCTCGTCGGCATGCTCGAGGCTCTGGATGACGAAGTTCAGCGTATGTAGCTTGCCGTCATCCGCCATGTAGCGGAAGTTGATCATCTCGATTTGGAACTCCTCGATGACCTTGAGGATATCGGCCTTGGTGAACTCTGCCATGGGTTTTTGCAGGAATGTCACCAGTGGGTTGGGGTTGAATTTGAGCTTTTCTTGTGTCATGATATATATGTTGATTTTAAAATTGGGTTTGTGTATAACGGAAAAGCTGTTTTTTTATTGTTTCCCGCTTCGCGAAATCCTGAAAATCTTGGAAATATTATTGTTTCTTGTTTATTTTCCCTCGTCGTGTTCATAACAATCTTGGAAATCCGTAAGAATCCGAAGATATAAAAAAGATTTCCAAAATTTCGTCCGAAGGACGGGAGACATAAAAAGAAAGGGTCCCGAGCAATCGGGACCCTTTCAGAGTAGCGTTATTCGAGGTTAGCGAACCACGACGACGCGCTTGGCAGGGGCATTGCCAACCTTGACCAGGTAGACACCGGTGGTGTTCATCTTGAAGACCACGGTCTCGGTGGCATTGGCCTGCGTGCGCACGCAGCGGCCGTTCACATCGTAGACATAGATATTCATGTTCTTTGCACCCTTCACGTAGATGTTGCTTTCAGCGCTGTAGACGGTGGCATTGGAGCCCTCAATCTCGTCGATGCCGGTATTGGCCTCGAACTGGGCAACAATGTTGAGATCCTCAGTAGCGATGAAGGTAAGGACGCGAGTGGTGTCGCCAGTGCTCCAGCGCACGAAGTGGTAACCTTCCTTCGGAGTGGCGGTGAGGGTGACGGTAGCGCCAACCTCATACACACCACCACCGGTGACAGTACCCATGGTGGTGTCGGCCGAAACGGCATTGATGGTCACCATGTTCGAGTCGGTAGCGAAGTAGGCAGTGTAGGTGAGAGTGGCATTGGCCATCATCGGCACAACAACCAGGTGGAGGGTGTCGTATGCCAGCGTGTCGGCAATCACCATGCCCATAGCGCTCATGGTTTCGACCCAGTAGAGGTTACGGAAGCCCTCGTTGGGCAGAGCGGCCAGGGTGAGGCTGTCGCCAACTGCCACACGGTAGGTGCCGGGAGCAGGCGTGGTGGTACCCATAGCAGCATTGTTAACATTGATGACGACGGTCAAGCTGTCGGGAGCAGCGCCGGGAGCGGCGAACTGGGCAATCATCACCATCGTGTGGCCGACATTGTTCTCGAAGGCGGGAATCGTCAACGGGTTCATGGGCAGCGTGCCAATGGGTTCGCCATCCATAATTGTGAGCCAGCCATTGAAGACATTGCTGTCAAGAGGAGTGGCGGTAAGCGTGATGGAGTCACCCAGGGCAAGGACGTAGGTGCCAGCCGCGGGAGTGATGGTGCCGAGGTCGGGATTGTTCACGCCAAGCACTATGGTAAGGCTATCGGTGACAATGGCGCTGTCGGCAGCGAAGTTGACGGTGACAACGGCACCTTCCCAGTACATGTTGACAGTGTCGGTATAGGTGTTGATGGAGGTAGCGAAGGTGGAGTCAATCTCGTTCGGAATCATCAGGTGCCAGCTGGCAATGTGGTAACCCTCGTTCGGGGTGGCGGTCACGGTGATGACCTCGCCGATGGCGAAGGTGTTGGCACCAGCGGGAGTGATGGTACCCATGGTGGCATCGTTCACATTGAAGGTGGCGGTCACAGAGTCGACGATGACAGCGGGAGCCCACATCGGGGTGATGGCCATAGTGTAGACGTAGCTGTCAAACCACCAGAGACCACCCCAAATGGGATCGGTATCATAATAGTAAGAGCTGCTAACCCAGGTACCGGCTGCGGGCTGTGCCCACTTCTCGAAGGAACCGTTGCTGAGGGTCTGACCGAGACCAAGATCGATACCGTTGTTGCTCTCCCAGTAGCTAATAGGATCGCCGCTGAGATTGATGTTGCCCTCGTTGAAGGTGATGTCGGCGAGGTAACCATTGTTAATGGTGTAGTCGAAGCGGCTATCGTAGGCAACGATGGTGTCCATAGCGTTCTGGACGGTGATGCTGCCGTTGAAGCGGACGCCCCAAGCAAAGGCAGTGTCGGCCCAGTTGACAGCCACAACGGCCTCGTTGCTACCGGTACCCACCCAGTAGACGATGTCGCTGGCGGCGATGGTAGCCTCGACGGGCAGAGGATCATTCATGGCGAAGACAGCATAGATGCTGGCACCGTCCATGAAGGGCATAACAGTGTCGGTGTAGGTGAGGCCAAGGCCCTCGGTAATCATGGTGTCTCTACCGTCATCAACAATCACCCAGCCGGTCAGGTGGTAACCCTCGGCGGGAGTGGCGGTGATGGTCATGATAGTACCCTCGATGAAGCTCTGGACGCCTGCAGGAGCGATGCTACCGGCAATAGTATTGTTGACGCCGAAGAACATGGAGACGCTGTCGTTGATGGCGAAGTTGGCCATGATAGCCATGTTGCTGTCAACAGTGATCTCGAGGGTGTCGTTGGTACCAAGGATAGTCTCGCCCATGGTCCAGTTGACGAAGTGGTAGCCAAGGTTGGCCTCGGCCACGAGGATGGTGTCGGTGCCTTCGAGAACCCCGATCAGGCTTTCGACAGTACCCATCGCTTCGTCGTTGACGGTGGCGATGACATCATAGTAGTAGTCGACATAAGGAGTGCGGTAGGTCCAGCTTCTCCAGGCACCGGTCTCGGTGTCGGAGCAAACGGGACGGACATAGAAGGTATAGTTGGTGTCGCGGACAAGGCCGGAGAGGACCACATTGTTGGTCGATGCGGGAATGGCAGCGGCCTCAAGCTCGGCAGCGGTCAGGCTGTCGCTGGTGCTGACAACATAATCCCAAGCGGTCTCCTCGTAGCCGGGATACCACATCACGTTGGCGTTTTGGTCGGTAACGTCATTAACATAGACAGTGCTCACGGGCAGGCAGGTGCTGGCGCCCTCATAGTCGAACATGACCTTGGGCAGGAAGTTCTGCACAGTGCCTGTAGCAGTAGACATAGCGGTGCTTCCGTAGGCATAGCGGCTGGCGTTCTCGGCAGAGATGCCTCTGAAGGCAACACCTGTATAACCAGAGCTGTCCTTAGGCATATTGAAACTCACCAGCAGGTTGCCGCCAGTGTAGGTGAAGGGCTGGGTGAAGGTGACCAGCATCAGGCCGGTTTGGTCGACCTCAAGGTCACCGGTGTAAACCACGGTGGCACCGGTGGTGTCGGCCCAAGCGGTACCCAGGTCGTTCTGTTCGGTAATCATCAGGCTGACGGTGAAAGGCTTGTTGGCCCATAAGTTCATACCGCCCTGGATGGTGTAGTTGTTGGCATAGTAGCGCATGGCAGTGATGCTCTTGCCCTGAAGTTCGGTAAGCATGCTGGCAGGATAGATGCTTTGGCTGCGCTGCGGGTCGTCGACGTAACTACCATAGACAGGAATATAGTAATTGGTGGTGGTGCCGTCGGCCACGATGATGCCGTTGCCGGGGAATTTGGCGGTGCGGACGCTGTCGCTGGTGACGGTGTCGCTGGTGGCGCCGGTCTCAATGTCGTAGGCGGCAACATAGATGTCGTAGGCCGTTTCGGGAGTCAGACCAACGAAAAGGTTGTAAGCGCCATAGCTGTCATCAGCCACGTCGATAGTATTGGTGACGGTCTGCCAGTCGGCGGAAGTGGGCTGTTGGCCGTGCTCGACAATGGCGGTACGCCAGGCGGTCTCGTTGGCAAACTGGTCGAAATCGGGAAGCCACATGGCGGTCATGGCATTGTAGGAGACATTCAGGATAGTCAAATTAACAATGGCGGGCATGGCCACAGGCATGGTCATAACGGCGGGGGCGCTCCAGGGAGAGACCTCAGCGTCCATCTCGTTGCGGAAGTAGAGGTAATAGGTGGTGGCGCTGGCCAGGTTGTCGATGTCGATAAGCATGGTGTCGACACCGGTGACGGTGGGAGTAGCGGTAGCCAAGGCAGCGGAATCAAGTGCCGTGGTGCTGAGGATGTAGCTGAAGTTGGTGGGCTGACCCAGGATGTAACCCGTATTGGCGACAACCACTTGTGCAGTATGCTTGCCGGTAGGCATAGCGGAAACGATTACAGGAACGCGCACATTGGGATAGGTGCGGAACTGGTAGGAAGCCCAGCCGGAGGTACCTTCGGGGTGAGCCTCGCCGTTGCAGAGGGCCTTGATGTAGACGTAGTAGTCGTGGTCGGGGATAAGGCCGGTGGCGCTGTAGCTCACAGCGTCGGCGGCGAGAGGAATGGCACCGTCAACGTTGGCCAAGGCGGCCGAGTCGAGCACGGTGGGGCTGACGATAATCTTGTTACCCACGCAGTAGTCGGCATCCGAGGCGGTCCACTCGATAAGGGCGGAGGTGTTGGTCAGGCTGTCGACAGTGATGTTGGTCACATCGGGGCAGGCATTGGCGGGCAGGCAGTAAGTAAAGTTGAACTTGGGGAGGAAATTGGCCGTGGAGCCAGCAGCAGCCCAAAGGTCGTCAGTATTGGCAGGATAAGCATAGCGGCTGGCATTGCTGACACCGCTGGTTACACCACGGAAAGTGCAGCTCGTATAACTATTGGGGTTACGCTGTACAAACTGGACAACAAGGTTTCCTCCTGTGTAGGTGAAGGGCTGGTCAAAGACAATGGTCATACCATCGGCAACACTAGCGCTGAGAGTGCCAGTATAAACACGGGTGAGGATGGTGGTGTCGACCCAGCCACTCTGGAGGTTCTCCTGCTCGGTGATACCGAGACTGACCTCCCACGTTTGGCCACCCCAGTTGGCACTGGAGCCACTGCTTACAAAGTAATGGATATCGGAGATAGTAACGCCCATCATATTCACAAGCATTGAAGCTGGATATATGGACTGGATGCGCTGGTGACGCTCGGCATAGTTACCATAGAGAGGCACGTAACCATTAGTGCCGGTACCGTCGGCAATGACAACATCCAAGCAAGCACCGAGATCCTGGGTAGTGACGCTGTCCTCAATCCAGACAGTGTCGCAGGCGGCCTTCAGGTAGGCATAGTACTTGGTGGCACGGTTCAGACCCTCGACGGTGACCTGGTGGGCATTGTTGACAATGACAGGGTTGACACCGGCCAGATCCTCGGCGGTGAGGCGGGTATCGCTGTTGACGAAGTAGTGGGTGATCACCATGGTGTCGGGGTTGTCCCAAACGGCGGTGTAGCGGATACGCTCGGCATTGAAGGTCAAGTTGCGGTCCTTGACGCAGTCCTCGGTGACGAGGGTCAGCGTGTAGTCGGTGTAGAGGGCACGGTCCTCGGCCTTGACGCGCAGCACGATGGGAACATTCATCTGGAGATAGTTCTTGATGGTGGTGGTGGTCACCTGGCAGGTGAAGCTGCCGTCGCCGGTGGTGTCGATAAAGACAGCGGCGCTGGTGGGAAGGGTCCAGCTGATGGTAGCGCTGGCGAGGTTGTCGGTGTACCACACGGGGGCATTGATGGCATAAGGTTCAGCCATGGTGTCCATCACGGGAGCGTCGCGGCGGATGCCGGTACCGGTGAGGTTGAAGGCGGTCATCACGTGGCCAGAGCGCAGGGTGCGGGTGGCGAGGGTGGCGGCACGCGAACTGTCGTCGGCCGAGCAGAGGGCGCGGACGATGAAGGTATAGTTGGTATTCTCGGGGAGTTCCTCAAAGAGGTACGAACTCTCGGTGGTGGTGGTGTAGGTGCTGTCGGTGCCCTGGACCTTGATGATGCTATAGGTGGCGCCGGCGTTGGCATCCTCCCAGCTCAGGTTGACGCTGCTGCTGGTGGGGGTGGCGGTGACAAGGGGCTTGAGGCAGGAAGGACGCACCTCAACGAGAAGGTCATCGATGTAAACGGTCACAGTGCTCTCGGGCTTGAAGATACGGATGGCGGGATAGGCGCCGGTGCTGTTGACGCCCAGCAGGGCCTCATACTCCATGTAGGTGTTGCCGCTGACGGTAATCTCCTGGTCGAGGACGAAGGTCGTGGGATCCTCGGGGTCGGTCAGGGTACCAATCTGGAGGGCGATGGAAGCGGAGGTGCTGGTGGTGCGGGCCCAGAAACGGAGCTCGTTGTTGTTCATGGGATAGGTGGTGACATTCACCAGGGGCAGTATGGCCATGACGGTGTCGGCATAGGAGGAACCATTGCCCATGTAGAAGTTCAGGCAATTGGAACCACTGCGGGAATAGGTGCTGTAGGTAGTGTTGCTTTGGGCATAGGGATAGAAGGACCCAGCGCTGTTGTAACGAGCCCAGCAGTAAGGCAGGACGTTGCTACCGCTCGGGAGGTCGGCGGATTCGAAGCCCATGCTGTAGGGCAGGTTGACGGCACCGCAGGCGGTGCGGCCGGTGACGGTGCGGAGGGTGGAGAGACCATCCGTTTCGCCGCAGTCGGCCTTCACGCCAAAGGTGTAGACCGTGGTGGCATCGAGGCCGTTGACAGTGTAGAAAGAATCGGTGATACCGTTAGGACCAGAGATAAGGGTGGTGTCGGTAGCAGTGACGGCATAGACTCTGAAGGAAGCAGCCGAGTTGGTGTCGCTCCAATGGAAAGTCATGCTGTTGTTGGTAATGGTGTCGATAGCGAGACCGAAAACCTTGGTGCAGGTGATTTCGCCACCAGCCTCGTAGGTGAAGGTGGTCTTGGGAAGGAAGTTGCGCTGTGTACCAGAAATCGAAGAGAAGGCGCTATAACTGTAGCCTTGTACGCTGGCGCCATCAACGGTTTCGCCCAACCAGGTGGAGGTGACATACGAGCCTGTGACGAGGTTGTCCACCTCAACAAGGAGGTTGCCTCCGTTATAGGTGTAAGGCGTGGTGAAGGTGACGGTCATCTGGTTGTTGCTGATGGATAGCGAACCGGTAAAGACCGATGTGGAGGCACTCTCATCGAAAGCCGACAAAGAGGTACCGCTGATTTCCGTCATTTTGACCTCAAAGTTGGCAGCACCCCAATCTACCGAGGCCTGCGAGGCATAGAAGGTCATGCTGGAAATCGAGCCTCCCACCATCTCCGACAGTTCGTTGGCGGGATAAACAAACTGGCTGCGCAGATAGGCATCGGCATAGAAGCCGTAGACGGGCACATAACCGTTGGTTGTCGTCCCGTCATGCACTGTCAGCTCTTGTGCCTGCGATGCGAACGGCAGCATTAGTACCGCTAGCATCAAAGTTCGTAAAAACTTTTGCATGATGTTTTGTTTTTGGTTAATAAAAAGATTAATAATAAAAAATTGGTTTTTCTTCCTGTTTTCCTTTCCAAAGTGTTTATTATGGTACACCTCACATTTGGGGTCAACTCCCTGAACCCAAATTCCTTATTCGCGTTTCACAATACCTTTTACGCACTTTATCTTATTGCAAAGATACATTTTTTTTCTAAACGCACCATTTTTTTTTCAATTTTTACGTATAATAATATATGAATACAATAATATTAAGGGCTTCCATCCACCAGCGGCCACCTTGAGTCACTCCCTCCTCCCTACCAACACCCTATCAACTCCGTATCAACTCCGTATCAACTCTCACTCCGCATCTGTTAATTTTAACTTAAAAATTCGCCGTCAATTTCGTACAATAAAACCGTTTTTTTGGCGTTATCAAGGTACATTTTTCGGAAAAATAACAAAAAAAACATATCACCATGTTCAAGAAAGAGACTTATATCGCCCGCCGCGAGCAACTGCGCAAGGACGTAGGCCACGGCATCATCATCCTCCCGGGCAACCACGAAGCCCCATGCAACTACAAGGACAACACCTACTGGTTCCGCCAGGACAGCACTTTCCTCTATTTCTTCGGCCTCCAGCGCGAAGACCTCGTGGGTGTGCTCGACTGCGAGACGGGCAAAGACTACCTCTTCGCCAACGACTACGACATCGACGATATCATCTGGACGGGTCCCCTGCCCAGCGTCAAGGAGCTGGCCGAGAGCGTGGGCGTGGAGAACAGCGGCTCGATGAAGGACCTGCGCAAGTTCCTCGACGGCAAGCGTCCCACCTCGGCCCTGCCCCACTACCTGCCGCCCTACCGCGCCGACATCCGTGCCGACCTCTGCGAGTGGCTCGGCGTGACCTACGGCGCCGTCGACCGCCACGCCTCCATGGAGCTCATCCTGGCCTGCGTGAAACAGCGCAGCATCAAGAGCGCCGAGGAGATTGAGGAGATTGAACGTGCCATCGCCACGGCCTACAACATGCACGTGGGCGCCATGAAGCTGGCCATGCCCGGCCGCTACGAATATGAGCTGGCAGGATTCATGGAGGGCGAAGCCTGGAAGGGCAACGGCCCCGTGAGCTTCCCCGTCATCATGACCGTCCACGGCGAGACGCTCCACAACCACGGCCACAACAACCGCCTGGAGGTGGGCCGCATGCTGGTGATGGACGCCGGCTGCGAGACCCCGATGAACTACTGCTCCGACATCACCCGCACCGTCCCCGTGGGCGGCCGCTTCGACGAGCGCCAGAAGACCATCTACGAGATTGTGCTGAACGCCAACCTCGAGGCCGCGCGCGTTACCCGCCCCGGCATCACCTACAAGGAGGTACACACCGCCGCCAGCCGCGTGCTGGCTCAGGGCTACAAGGACCTCGGCATCCTCAAGGGCTCGGTCGACGACATCGTGGCCGCCGGTGCCCACAGCCTGCTCATGCCCCACGGCTTGGGCCACATGATGGGCCTCGACGTGCACGACATGGAGAACTACGGCCAGATTAACGTGGGTTACGACGACGAGACACGTCCCAGCGAGCAGTTCGGCTTGGGAAGTCTGCGCTGCGGCCGCCGCCTGCAACCCGGCTTCGTCATCACCGACGAACCCGGATGCTACTTCATCCCCGCCCTCATCGACAAATGGCACGCCGAGGGCACGAACAAGGACTTCGTGAATTTCGACGAGCTGGAGAAATGGAAAGACTTCGGCGGCATCCGCATCGAGGACGACATCCTGGTGACCGAGACCGGCTGCCGCGTCCTCGGCAAACCCATCCCCAAGACCGTCAAGGAGATTGAAGAGACGATGGCCCAGTGATATTCCCCCGCCTGACGGCGGAAATCCTGGAAATCGTGGAAATCATTTGATGTCCCTCGCTGTGGTCAATTAAATCTTGGAAATCTTGAATAATCTCTGATTCTTTCAGATTTCCAAGATTTTCCGAGACGCAACGGAGAACGACTTTGCAAGAGACAAATAATTTCCAGGATTTCCAAGATTTCGCGAAGCGGGAAACAAAAAGAAAAAAGATGAACAATGTGGAAATTGTGCTGGTGAATACCGGCGAGAGAAAGACTATTGAACAGGGGACCTCCCTGGCGCAGCTGGCGGAAGAATACGTGAAGCAGAAGACCCTGGCCGACGGCAAGGCCCCCTGGCCCGTGCTCGGCGCCCTGGTGAACAACACCGTGAAGCCCCTGCAATACCGCATCTACAACCCCAAGACCATCCAGTTCCTCGATGTCTCCACCCGTCAGGGCTTCCGCCTCTACCGCAGCTCCCTGACCTTCATGCTCTATACCGCGGTGCACGACAGCTACCCCAAGGCGCGGCTCTTCGTCGACCACTCGCTGCAAAACGGATTCTACTGCCGCATCGAGAGTGCCGTCGACGACTTCACCCTGCCGCCCAACGACGAGGTGTGCCGCACCGTGCGCGAGCGCATGATTGCCCTCCAAGAACAGGACATCCCCTTCACAACCAAGACAATGCTGACGAAGGATGCCATCGAGCTTATCCGCCCGCGCCACATGGAGAAGACCCTCGACATCCTCGAGCATTTGCACCAGCTGTACATCGAGTTGAGCTTCCTGGGCGACACCGTGCACAAGATAGGCGACAAGCTGGCCCCCTCCACCGGCTGCATCACCACCTGGGACTTCCGCCAGTATGGCGACGGCTACATGCTCCAGTGCGCCGACCCCGAGCACCCCGACAAGCTGTCGCTCTACACCGAGACCCCCAAGCTCTTCGCCATCTTCCGCGAACACTACCGCTGGACCGAGCTCCTGCACATGTCGACCATCACCGACTACAACCGCATCGTCTATCATGGCGGCGGCCAGGACCTTGTGCTCCTCTCCGAAGCGCTCCATGAGAAGAAATATGCCGAGATTGCCGAGCAGGTGCGCCAGAGCGGCGCCCGCATGGTGCTGCTGGCAGGCCCCTCGAGCTCGGGCAAGACGACCTCATGCCGCCGCCTCAGCGTACAGCTCTCGGTGCTGGGTTACGACGTCAACCAACTGTCGCTCGACGACTATTTCCTCGGACGCGACCGCACACCCAAACAGCCCAACGGCGAATACGACTTCGAGAGCATCGACGCCCTCGACATCCCGCTGCTCAACGACCACCTGAACCGTCTCTTCCAAGGCGAAGAGGTAAAGATACCCACCTTCGACTTCAAACGCGGCGAGCCCTACTTCAGCGGCAAGACGTTGCAGCTGGGCCCCCGCAGCATCCTCGTGGTGGAGGGCATCCACGCCCTGAACCCCAAACTTACGGCCGACATCGCCGAGGAGCTGAAGTTCAAGGTCTACGTCAGCGCATTGACGCAGCTCTCCGTCGACGACCAGAACATCATCCACGGCACCGACAGCCGCTTGGTGCGCCGCATCGTGAGGGACAACAACTTCCGCGGGTGGAACGCCTACGAGACCCTGAGGCGCTGGCCCGATGTGGTGCGTGGCGAACGGAGGCACATCTTCCCCTATCAGGAGAATGCCAACGTGATGTTCAACTCAGCGCTGCTCTACGAGCTGGGCGTGCTGAAAATCTATGCCGAGCCGCTGCTGAAACAGGTACCCGAGGACTGCGAGGAATATTCCATCGCACGGCAGCTGCTGAACTTCTCGGAACTGCTGCTGCCGATAGACCCGAAGTTCATCCCCTACAACAGCATCATGAGGGAATTCCTCGGCGGAAGCGCGTTTGCGTATTAGTTGAATTGCGGATCCCTTCCATCCAGAATGACGGGGGCTTTTCGGTAGAAAGGCTCCCGTTCCATTAATTGGGATTGGATTTTGGCACGAATGGCATCGGGAGAAAGGCCGCGCATGAGGGGACGCGGGTTGCGGCTGCGGAGAGCACGCTCGACGAGAGCATCGACGGACATCTGCAGATAGATGGCGGTGCCGTTCTCCAGGATGAAGTCCATATTGCCACTGTGGCAGGGGGTGCCGCCGCCGGTGGCGATGACCACATTGTCGAGGGCGGCGGTGGACCGCAGCAGCTGAGACTCGAGCTTGCGGAAAGCCTCCTCGCCAAAGGTGGCGAAGAAGCGAGGCACGGTGTAATGATAACGTTCCTCGAAGGCGCGGTCGAGGTCGAGGTAATCCATCCCCTTCTCCTCGGCCAACTTGCGGCCGAAGGTGGTCTTGCCACAGTACATGTATCCTACGAGGTAGTATTTCATTCTTTCAGGAGTTATGACATAAGCTCCCTGGCGGTCTGGAGGGCTGCGGGAGTCGGGGGGTCGGAACTGAGCATGACGGCGACCTCGGTGATGCGGTCGTCGGGGTTCAGCTCGCGGATGTGCGACACGGTGCGGTCGGTCTCGCTCTCCTTGTAGACCTTGAGATGCTGGCCGGCACGGGCTGCAATCTGCGGCAAATGGGTGATGGCAATGATTTGCGCATGCTGCGCCATGCGCTGCATGATGGAGCCTACGGCCACCGAGATGTCGCCGCTGACGCCGGAGTCAATTTCATCGAAGATAAGGGTTTGAGTGCTTGTGTGGAGGACGGACTTGATGGCGAGCATGAGACGCGAAAGCTCGCCGCCGGAAGCCACCTTGGAGAGGTCGCGGAGGTCGCCGCCGCGGTTGGCATTGAAGAGGAAACTGACGCTGTCGTGCCCCATGGGGCCATAGGAGGCTGCCGGGGAGAGAGAGACCTCGAAGCGTGCCTCGGGCATGCCCAGGTCGTGAAGGGTGGGGAGAAGGCTCTTGGCGAGCATGGCTCCCGCCGCAGCACGGACCTTGGTGAGGGCTTCGGCGGCAGATTGCAGTTTGCGGAAAGCCTGGTCCACCTGCTCCATGAGCGCCTGGATGCGGTCGTCGAGGGTGGCGATGGACTGAAGACGCGCGTCGAGGCTGTCGCGGATGGCGATAAGGGCCTCCACGCTGTCGACACCATGTTTCTTCTGCAAGCGGTAGAGGAGAGCGAGACGCTCGTCGACCTGCTGCTGGCGGTCGGGGCTGTAGTTGATGCCGTCGGCCAGGGTAGAGAGGGACTTGTTGATGTCGTCGAGTTCGATGAGGGAGGAGTCGAGCCGCGCGAGGAGTTCCTCCACCTCGGGATGGAACGAGGCGATATGGGAAAGGGCGTTCTTGGCCTGACGGAGGCGCGAGAGAACCGCCTGTTCGCTGTCGTCGTCAAGAAGTGAAGAGGCTGCGGCCAGACCTTCGCGGACGGCCTCGGCATGGGAAAGGAGCTGCGATTCCTGCTCCAGAGGAGTCTGTTCGTCGGCCACAAGGCGGGCAGCGGCAAGCTCGTCGAACTGGAACTGAAGGAAGTCCTGTTCCTTGCGGTTCTGCGCCTCGGCGGTGGTGAGGGCCTCGAGGTCGTGCTTGAGGACGGTATAATCGCGATAGGAGGCAGCGTAAGTTTCCGTGACACCTTTATCGCGTGATTTCGCAATAATCGAATCCAGCAGAGAAAGGCGGAAGGTGCTGTCGGCGAGGGTGAGGGTCTGGTGCTGGGAGTGGATGTCGACAAGGCGGCTGCCCAGCTCCTTCAGGAACGGCAGCTGGACGGGAGTGTCGTTGACGAAAGCACGACTCTTGGCGGCAGGCGAAATCTCGCGGCGGAGGATGAGGTGGTTGTCATAGTCGACATCGGCCTCCTCGAAGAGAGGCTCGAGGCCGAGACCCGTGATGTCGAGCTGCGCCTCGACGACACACTTGCGTTCCTTGTCGGCCAAAACAGCGGCATCGGCACGCTGGCCCAGGAGCAGGCCCAAGGCTCCGAGGAGGATGGACTTTCCCGCTCCCGTCTCGCCAGTGATGGCCACGAAACCGGGGCCAAAGGCGATGTCGCTCTCGCGAATGAGCGCGTAATTCTCAATATGTAACGTCTGTAGCATTATTGTAACATCGGCATTATACGTTGCAGGGCAGCGAAGAGGCGGTCGACTTCATCGAGGGTGTTGTAGACAGCGAAGGAGGCGCGGACGGTGCCGGGGATGCCGTAGCGGTCCATGATGGGCTGCGTGCAGTGGTGACCCGTGCGGACGGCGATACCCAGCTGGTCGAGGAGGGTTCCCACATCATAGGGATGGGCGTCGCCGATGAGGAAGGAGAGCACGGAGGTCTTGTGCGGGGCGGTGCCAAAGAGGCGGATGCCCTGGAGTTGCGAGAGCATGGAGGTAGCATAACGCAGAAGCTCGTCCTCGCGGGCGGCGATATTCGCCACTCCCACTTCCTGCATGAAGTTGATGGCCTCGCCGAGGCCAATGACATCGCCCACAGAGGGCGTGCCGGCCTCGAACTTGAAAGGCAGCTGGTTGTAGGTGGTACGCTCGAAGGTGACATTCTCAATCATCTCTCCCCCACCCTGGTAAGGAGGCATCTCGTTGAGGAGTTCCTCGCGGCCGTACATCACACCGACTCCCATGGGACCGTACATTTTGTGTCCAGAGAAGCAGTAGAAGTCGCAGCCGAGGGCCTGCACGTCGACAGGGATGTGGGAGATGGCCTGGGCACCGTCGATGAGCACGGGGACACCGTGGCCATGGGCGATACGGATGATGTCGGCGATAGGGTTGATGGTGCCGAGGGTGTTGGAGACGTGGTTGACGGCCACGATGCGGGTCTTCGGAGAGAAGAGTTTCTCGTAGGCATCGAGGTCGAGGACACCTTCGTCGCTGAAAGGAATAGGACGCAGGGTGGCACCGGCAAGCTGCCACGGGACGATGTCGGAGTGGTGCTCCATGCCCGAGACGATGACCTCGTCGTCGCCAGTGAAATAACGTTTGCTGAACGAGGAGGCCACAAGGTTGATACTCTCGGTGGTACCGCGGGTGAAGACAATCTCGTGATGGTGGCGGGCATTGATGAATGACTGCACTTGACGGCGCACAGTCTCGTAACGCTCGGTGGCCTCGGTGGCCAGGTGGTGAGCTCCGCGGTGGATATTGCTGTTCAGCGTACGGTAATAACCGTCGAGCGCCTCGATGACACGCAAAGGTTTCTGCGTGGTAGCCGCATTGTCGAGGTAGACCAGCGGCCGACCATGGACAGCGACATCGAGGATAGGAAATTGGGAGCGAATATCGTTGTTATTCATGGCGGCGTTTTTTCAATAAATAACGGACAGCAAAGTAACCCACCGCAACAACAAAGACCCCAATGATGACATAGCTAAGGAGACTACTGTAACGCTCAATGACGCTGGGGTCGGCAGCCTGATAGGCAAGCCATCCTAGCAAAGCAAGCACACAGTTCCAGACGAGGGCACCGAGGGTGGTATAAAGCATGAAAGCCCAAATATTCATCTTGCTGAGACCGGCTGGGATGGAGATGAGCTGACGGATAACGGGAATCAGACGGCCAACGAGAGTCGACACCACGCCGTGTTCATTGAAATACTTCTCGGCACGCTCCATCTTCTCGCCCGAGAGCTGGAGCATGTGGCCCCACTTGCTGTCGACGAAAGCGTAGATGATGGGGCGACCCAGCCAACGGGAAAGGAAGTAGTTGATGAGAGCTCCCAGCAAGGCTCCCAGGGTTCCAAAGAGCACCACAAGCCATATCTTCATGCCACTTTTGCCTTCAGGATTGGCTGCCACATAGACTGCTGGCGGAATAACCACCTCGGATGGAAACGGCACAAAGGAGCTCTCGACGGCCATCAATCCGCCGACTGCCCAGTAATTCATGTGAGCATCGTACCAGTGAAGCGCCGTGGAGACAAATCCCGAGGAGGCCGTGTCGCCACGGACAGCCTCAGCCACACCCACACCCTCTTGGGCTCGGACAGGAACGGCGACAATCATCATCGCCACAAGCATCATTATCGGAAGCAATCGTTTCATATTTTTACTGTTTTTGTTCATTGGAATTATTGTATGGGTCCGCCGGCACCAGCGGCCCCAGCAGCGGGTGCATGATAAGCTCTGGGCAAATCTCGGCAAGCATAGCCGGCGACACATCTGGCAGCATCTTGCGGGCCTTGTTGTAACGGTTGGTATAGAAATAGGACGCCGCGAGGTAAGTGCTATAGAACGAACTGTGTGGATAGACCTCCAACGACTCCTCAGCAAACTGAATGACAATGTCATATACTTGATGATTGAAGAGGAATTGCGTATAGAGCTGACACTGGTGTTCGGCATAAAGTCCCGTGTTAATCATCTGCTCGAAATACTCCGAAGCCTTGTAATATTCGCCGATAGCATCGTAAATCATAGCAGCAGCACACAGCACATCGGGGTTCCCCGGAGCATCATGCGGACCACGTCCGTCATTGGGGTCCACGGGAGTAGCCTCGTCGAGCATCAAAGCACGGTTGACTTTCGAGACCGCCGTCGAGGTGTCGCCAATTTCCAGATAGCACAACGCCAGCGAAGCGTGAGCCTCTGCATTGGCGGGATTCTCCTCGATAGCCTTCTTGAAATAGGCCATTGCGGTATCGTAGTTGGCTTCACGAGCATAGAGCGACCCGATGGTGTGATACACCTTGTCCCGCTCCTCGCTATAGTCAAGCACCCGCAACATGGTAGTAACAGCCTCGGAAGTATTTCCCATATAATCCTGAGTCTGAGAGAGTGCGACATAAGCGTCAACATAGCTTTTGTCGATAGCAATGGCATACTCGAAAGCGTCGACGGCCTTCTCGTAAAGCGTCAGGTCGCGGTAGGCGCACCCCAGACAGTACCAGCCCTCTCGGCTGTACGGGTTCTTCTTCACATATCCCTCCAGGTATTCCACCGCCTGCTCAATCCGTCCCGCCTCGTAGCAGACATCATAGTAGTTATAGATGGTGATATCGTCACACGAGTCGCTCTCCATAGCCTTCCGGTAACAGTTGATTGCAGCGTCGAAGTCCTTGAGCTTGTAGTATTCCTCGGCCATATTGGAATAGACACGTCCAAGCATCCATCCGTCGGTAGCGGCCTCTTTGAAATAAGCAATGGCTTTCTCCGAATCTCCCACCGCTCCGTTGGCCACTCCCAACGAGTAGGCCACATCGGTATTGTTCGGCTCGGCCTCCCGCATCCTGTTCAGCACCGACAGCGCCTGTGCATATTCCTCTTTCGACATCATCAGGTGGGCCCGCCGCAACCGTATCGTGCTGCTGTTGGGATAGAGGTATTCGGCATATTCCACGGCCACCTCGAGGGGATGCCAGTCGTTCACCTCGAAGTAGTAATCGATGATAATCTCCAACTCGTCGACATCAAAGAAATGGTTCTTCCCCTTGAGCACCGTGTCCTCAAAGGCCAGCACCAGTTCGCGCACCTCTTCATCGAAATTATTGAACCTGTCTTTTTGCATCTTTTAGAACGAGAATCTGATTGTTAAACCGCCTTTCGTTGTCGAATTGGGGTAGGCATTGGATATATAAGGCGTGTTGATATTGGTTTGGAAGAAAGCCTTGAGCGTCAGCGTGGTGGTAAGCGCATACTCGCCGCTCAACTCCACCATCCACACCGAGCTCCCCGACGAAATCTGGCTCACATTCTGGTTTATCTTCCTGATATTCGTCATATTCGAGTTGTACGTCAAGTTCAGCTGCACCAAGATATCACTCTTGAGTTTATGAGTCTTGTCTGCAAAACGGACGTTGAACGAGATGTCCTTGAATCGGTATCCCGCGCCGACGGTAAAGCCTTTCCTCGTGGTCTCCGTGAGTTGGTTGTTCGAGAACGAGAGCATCAACGTCCTGCTCCGCTGTAGCGAGAAGTTGAACTGGAAGCTGTTCACCATGTTCACCGACACCCTCACCAGCGGGTTGAACTGCTCCGTTATCTGTACTCCCTCCATGCTCACCGGTGGCACATAGTCGCCCGTGCTGTTCAGCACCGTCTCGCTCCCGTAGTCGTAGTTGTCTATCCCCGACAACGTGGCGTCGGTATAAAAATTGCCCACACTGTACGTCGACGCGTACCTGTGCGACAGCGTGATGTTGGTGAACCATTTCTTCAGGAACTGTATCTTGTTCAGTCCGTTATAGTTGATATTCCAGTTGGGCAACGGGAATTTCTGGAAGGGCGAGAAGCCCGCCGTCTTCGCATCTTTGCCCAGATACGTCGCCAGGAACGACGTGAGCAGCACCGTCTGTGAGTTGGCACTGTAGCCCCCCGGGTAGTACTGCCCGTTCATCGTGTCCAGCACCATCTGGTCCGTGTAGGGGTCCGGATTCGCCTCCGCCAGCCGTTCGGCAACCACCGAGCGATTCTCCAGGAACTGGCTGAACAGCTCGTCGGCGTCGCTGAATGCCGTCAGGAAACTCCACGTGGTGGTGGTATACGAGCCCGTCATCCGATACGATAACGGTCCGCACACCGCCCCCTGTTCCGTCAGGTATTTGTAGTAGTATTCCTCTCTGTTCGAATAGTTTTGCGTGGCCGTCAGGGCAATCTTCATGTCCCTTATTGGCTCCACATTGGCCTGCATTGACAGCACCTTGTTGGTCGTCATCTCGTGTGGCGTGTTGAACAACGTGTCGCGCGACAGCAAATCGTTTCTCATCAGGTCGTCCACCACGTCCAAATCATATCCCAGCACATACCCCAGTCCCGGACTCCACCCCGTCCGCGGGTCCAGCCCCACAAATTTCGGCTCGCCCATATAGCCCGGCAAACGGGAACCATTCGTGACGTTGTATTGTATGGTCATATCCTTCACGCACGTCAGCAGTCGCAGCCCGAAGTAGCCCACATTTTTCAGCATCTCCTTCATCTTCACGCTCCGCAGACTGTCGGCCATTGCCGCCGAGTCCTGCGTACTCATCTTCGCCCCTTTCTTGCCCACCGCAGCGGGTTTCTTAGTGTTTGATTTCTGCGCATTGGCATCCTTCAGCAGCTTGATTTTGTTGTACAGGTTCTGCATGTTGGCATTCGCCGTCAGCTGGATGGTTGTCGACCCTTGCAGCGTGGCGCCCATGCTCTGCAACGCCTGCGTTGTCCCTTGGTACACATAGTTGGTTCTATACGTCAGCGGAGCCCTCAGGAAGTCCAGATACGGCAGCTTGTTTATCGGCAGGTCGTAGGTCACGTTGATGGTCTGCTGGAAGTTCTGCATCGTGCCGCCATTGGCTATCGAACGCCAGATGGAGTCACTCGCCGACGAGCTCATCCTTCCCACAGGCTCCTCTATCCTCGCGTTCGCATTGGCCGAATACTGTATCCTCAGGCTCTTCATCAGGTCGTATTGCAACCCGTACGTCCGCTGCCAGGTGAACTGCTTGAAGTATGTCGGCTTGATGATCACCAGCGCCGCACTCTTGTTCCTCATCATGGTCTCCTCATAGTCCCTGTATATCTCTGTCGAGAAACTCAGGTTCTTCGGCAGGTAGTAGAAGTTGAACTCTTTCAGTATCTTCCACGCCTTTCCTTTGAACAGCTTCACCTTGTCAAACGGCTTCACCGGCTCCGCTTGTATGCTGTAGTTGTACGTGAACCCGCCCCTGTGCTGGTCTTTGTTGTAGTATTCTATGTCCTCGTCGCTGCTTCGCTCCCCGCTGTAGGCATATGAGAAGGCGAAGTTCTCAATGTCGTAGATGTGCTGCTTCAGGTTGTCCTTCCCTACCCGCTCTTTCCTCACGTTGGCCAGCGTCACGTTCGTCGTGCTCTTCCTCCGCTGCGTCATCTGCTTCACACTGTCTTTCTCCGCACTCGTGGCGTAGGTCGCCAGGTCGTCGCTCAACAGCACATCCGGGTTGTACGGGTTGTATTCCGGACTCCCTATCTCCCGACTGTAGTCAATGTAGAACGGTATGTGCAAGCCCCACTCCTCGGGCAGGAATTTCCCCAGTTCCATGTCGAAGGTGGTCTGGAAGGTCAGTGTGTTCACCAGCTCCTCCTTCACCAGCGGGTCCTCCAGGTTGCCGAAGTTGGCTGTGGTGTACGAGCCGTAGAGTGACAAATTTCCCACGTCGGCCAGGTTCGTCCGCGCCAGCGCCATTGCCGCCCACCCGCCTTTGTTGATGTAGTCAGTCAATCGTAGCTCGTTCACCCACACCGTGGCCGATTTCGGCAGCATGTTGTTCCCGTCGGTCAAGGTCTCTTTCTTCGGGTTCCGCACGCCTATCATGATGACCTTCACCTTGCCCAAGTTGGGGGTTCCCAATACGGTATATTTCCTTCCGTCCACCATCTCGCTGTATAGCAGCGTCGGCGCATAGCCACTCTCTCCGTGCCTTATCTTCTTGTTGCGATTGGTCTTTATCTCCGTCAGCAGCTGCAGGTCTATGTCCACCTGGTTGTCCCGCGGCCAGATGGCGTAGGGGTCGTCGGCAGAGGTATACCATGGTGTCAACTTCAACGGAAGCTCGTATTCGTAGTAGTTGTTGGTGTAATCCGTTCCCAGCCGCACAAAAAGCGTCAGGTCGTCGTCCTCAAGCTGCTCGGTGGCGTATTTTTTTTCTGCATGGACGAACATCTTCAGGTGGCCGTACTGCCGCAGGTCGTAGCTGGTCGAGCGGTAGATGGCTCTTGCGTCGCCGCTGGCCAAATCATCGACGTCCAGCGACAGCGACTGCTCGTTGAGCTGCGTGTAACTGTTGCCGCTCGAGTACCACTCCTCTCTCTCAATTCCCGGGGGCAGCACGTATGGCACCGGCTGCCGGCTCCCGTTTTCCTCTATGTTCACCGTCGAGATGTTGAAGCTCGTCTCCTCGCCCAGGCCCGTGGGGTAGTCACCCGGTTGCAGCAAGTCCTCGCTGTATTTCCTCCAGGTGGAATACACCAAGTCCAGCGTGGCGAAACGCAGAATGATAGGCTCCTCAAACTGGTTCAGGAACATCCTCATGAACCTTATCGATTGGTATCCGTTAATGTTTCCCACTTTCGAGTCCGGTTCCCTCACAGGGATGCGGAACTGGTACCACCGGCAGGTCGTCGTCTCCCCGTTGGCCAGCTGCACATTGTGCGCCTCCTGGATGTCCACTATGTGGTTCTCGCCTATCACCATCCGGTCGGGACTCAGGTCTATCTCGTATTGGTAGTAGTTCTCTGCCTCGCTCAACGTGTTGTCTTTGTTAATGTCCTCCACATTGGGGTACGCACTCGCACTGGTCATGTATTCTTCGTCGCTGTCCTCATCCACGGGCGAGTTGCCTTCCGCGTTGTTGTAGAGCTTATAGCGGTCGTTTATCTTCACGTCATTGTCGTCATAGTACGAGCTGCGGAAGTAGCGGAAGTTGTCGCCTGACGGGTCCTCGGCCGCCTTCTGGTATGCCTCCGAGGCCGTCCCAAAACGGTCGCCGATGGCGTCGAGGTACCACTGGAAGAAAGTCTGTTCATCCTGCAAGCCATGCGTCGACCCCAACCCGTCGTAGCCCACGTCCTGGTACATCCTGCTCTCCGCGTCATTGTCGAAAGCGTTGACTATCGGCTGCGTCGTCGGCACGCGTCCCCAGATGGTGGTGTCCACGTTGACTATCGTGGCACTCGTCGGCAGTCCGTTCTCGAAAGCTTTCCGTCCGTCCCGCAGTATGTCCTCGCTGATGTCGCCCAGGTTGATATACAGCTTGCCGCCCCTGAGGTTGGGTTTCTCAATGAAGGGGTCCATCAGCCAAAACTCAATGGTCTCTATGTTCTGCGTCTCGAAGTCCGTGTAGTCCAGCTTTCTCATGATGCCGCCCCAACGGCTCTGCGGATTGACCAGCTTTCCGCTGTCCGTGATACCGGCACTGTAGGCCGTGGGGTTCACGTCGTAGTTATAGGGACCTTTCTCTTCGGGGTAATAGGCCAGGTTCAGCTCGTAGACGTACGTCGGCTGGCCCGCCACCCTGTCTTTGTTCGGGAACACCTCCTGCTCGTAGATTCTCCTCGCGTAGGGCTTCGACAGGTCGTCGAGGGTGATGTTGCTTGGCCTTGTACTGGTTTGATAAAAATCGTTGCTGATACGGTACCACGCCAACTTGGCCCTGTTGAATCCGTAGGCCAGCTCCGTCCCGGGGGCCGTCTCGGGAAACATGGCCATGGGCGACCGGTAGTCCTGCGGCGTGCTCGCCAGAACCCACGACGCCACAGTCGTCAGGTTGATGTTGCTCTCCGCACCCTCAAAGTCGTCCACATAGCTCACACTCCCTTCGGCGCTGCCGGTGCTGCTCATCCCGGGGATGAAGTGCGCGAACTCCGCCGAAAGGCTCACGTTGCTCGGCGCCTTGGTCTCGATGCCGGGCAGCCAGTCCACCAGCTTCGTAATAAGCGGCACCTCGCTCCGCCAGTTCACATCCAATCCCCAGATGCTGTTGCTCGTCGGCTCGTCCCCAAAATTGTTCTTCTGCGTCATCGGCTTCTCATGCAGGTTCATCACCGTGGCCCCGATGTTGAAGTCCGGCTGCACCTCATAGTTTAGGTGCAAACCCAGCATGCGCTTGGTGGTCATGCTAAACGAGTTGTTCTCCGAACTCACGCTGATGGGCGTGCCCGACGAGAGGATGCTCTCGTTGATGATGCGCACCGTGCCCATCGTGTAGTCCACTGTGTAGTCGACATTCTCTATTAGCGGCATACCACCGGCCGTCACCGTCACGCTCCCTTGCGTCACACTGTATCCCAGACTGATTTCGCCGCTCACGCTGCTGGTGTAGTATCCCTCCAAAAAGAATCGGTTCCTGTCGGCATACTGCCGCGCCAGAGCCTGCGTCATGGTGTAGAGCGAGTCGAAGCAGTAGTGGTTGGCAAATTCATCGTCGCCCAATATCTCTCTCAAATCCTTACCGAAGGGCTCCACGTATGGGAAGAAGACACGCCCCGTCGAGGCTTGTATCAAACCTCCCTTGAAGGCCGCCGAGTCGAACCAGTCAAACACTCCGTCGGCATAGTAATAACTCTGGCTGGCATCCATGCGGTCCATCCCGAACAGCTCAATCAGCGGGATGCCTTGCTTGGGACCGTCGGTGAAGAAACCTACCCCCACGCCACCTTCCTCGCCCTCATAGAGCACGTTCAACCGGAAGTTCTCCCTACTCAGCTGGCTACTCTTCAGGAAGTAGACATTCTTCATCATCAGCTTCCACAGCGGTCCGTGGGTGTTCACGGCGGTACTCTTCAGCAGTTTCACGATGAGGGTGTTCGGGTCGTTGATACCGTCGGTGGTCAGCTCTCCCACCTGATAGACATTGGTGTCGCCCACCACCTGGTATTGGAAGGCCACGGCCAGCACCTGGTCGTTGCTCAACGGCTGGTTCAGGGTGATGAATCCCAGCTCGCGGTTGAAGGTGTATTCGTTGGCGGGCAACAGTCGGGCGCTCTCCACCTTCTCATAGTCGGCTCCGGCGGTCATACCGAGTCCCTGCATGAAGTTTGTCACCGAGTTGATACTGCGCACACTCGACGGATTCACCAGCGTCAACAAATCATTGGCATAGTTCGAGGGTTTCTGCGGACCCGCACCATGCACCCGCGGACTCCACGGCTCGCCCTCACCCAGGTCCGTCAAAGCCAAGATATTGCGGTTCTGTGTCACCGCGGCTCCCACATTCGTCCTCCACACCTCAATACGGAGTATCTTGATGTTCGAGTTCACCACGGGCAATGTGCTCATGGCCTTGTTGTAGTTCTCGTAGAAGTACTGTGCAATGAAAAAATGGCGGTTGTCCTCATACTCGTCGGCACGTATTTCAAACTCATGACTGCTGGCACCGCCTTTCACCTGCATGTTCTCCGTGCTGGTCTCCTTCTCACTCACCACGGCATCGATGGTCAGCTTGCCAAACTTCAGCTTGGTATGGAAACCGAAGAGCTGCTGACTGCCCTTGATAAGAGTGGTGTTCAGCGGAAACGAGATGTCGGCTGCCTCGAAGAGTTGCAATATGTCGTCCTCCTTGCCCTCGTACTTCAGCTTCAGCTGGTTCTCAAAGTCAAAGGTGGCATTGGTGTTGTGGTTAATGTCAAAACTGATGAGGTCCCCAATCTTGGCGTTGAGGTTGATTTGCAGATTCTCGTCGAAGTCGAAGGTCGTCACACTTCGTTCGCTGGCGTCGCGCTGCGGGTCGTCACGGAAGTTGTTTACTATCTGGAATGTCAACTCGGCACTACCGCTAGGCGTAATCTTGATTTCAGGCTTGCCCATCAAGGCTTCCAGCTTCTGGCTGATTTGGTTGAAGCCAGGAATCTTGCTCAGAAGACCACCCTCGCTGTTGTCGAGCACCGTGCCGCCGCGCTTCTCGTCCCAGTAGTTGCGCATCAGCTCCTGCATCTTCCAGTCCTCGTAGTCCTCAAACGACATATACTCGCGACTGATTACCACATCGCCCACCTTCCTCACTTTCACATAGTCGCCATGTTCGGCGTCATACACCACTGTGTCTTTCACCCCGGCAGGCGTGTAGCCACTCCCCATCGGTGTGAAATCCACAGAGTCACTCTGCGCCCACGCGCCCGTGTAGATGCACAAGAACAGCGCAATAAGGAGTATATATCGGGTTGCCTTTTTCATTTAACCCTACATAAACGCAACTCCCCGATAATTATTGTATCGCTATAAATAAAATAATATAAAAAAAAGTTACAACCTCTTCAGGCCTTCCTTGATGATTTCCTCCACGGTCATCGGTGTGCCGTCGGCATTCTTCCAGTCGCTGGCCATCAGGAGTTTCTCCACGGCAGGCTTGGCGAATCCCAGCATCGTCAAAGCCGTCATGGCCTCGTCGCGTGCCTGGTTCACCTGCGCTCCCAGTGCGCCAGTGCTGCCAACAGCACCCACGACACCCACCTTGTCGGCCAGTTCCAGCACAATGCGCTGGGCCGTCTTGGCTCCAATGCCTTTCACCCGCTGCACCTTCTTCACATCCTGGGTCTGGATGGCCGAACGCAGCTCGTCGACAGTGAGACTCGACAGCATGACGCGCGCCGTCTGGTTACCCACGCCGTTCACACCCACCAGGATGCGAAACATCTCGCGCTCCGCCATATCGTAGAAGCCATACAGTTGCTGCGCATCCTCGCGCACCACCAGATGGGCATAGATTTTCACCTGTTCCTCATTCACTCTCCTCAGCGCCTCATACGTATTCAGCGTGATTTCAAGCAGATACCCCACACCGCCGCAGTCAATCACAACCTGCGTAGGCTCCAAGCTTGCCAACTGTCCTTTGATATATTCAAACATAAGCCAATTTCTATTTTCAATTCTCAATTTTAAAACTGATACCCAATGCACTCGGCCGGACTACCCTCTTTCAGCGTGTAGTCGTCCTCGTAAGGGTCGGTAAACTGCGGGTCCTCGCTCCATTCGCCACCCTTGACAATACTGTGCAGGTCAAGGTTGTAGTTCATTACAAAGCCCTCCAACTCACTCAGCAGCACCTCCTTTTGATAGGTTCCCCAGATAATGCAGTCGCGGAAATCTGCCTTCAGCAGGTTGCCACCCAACACTTCGCCATCCACAATCATGTTGTTGCTCAATACGATGTTCTCTATTTCCCGGGCCGTGTAGGTCCAGTAGTTGGCAAAGGTGCACTGGCGGAAGTCATAGCTGCCGCCCATCAAGGCCGTGAAGTCGGCCAAGCAGTCGTATACCAGCAGGTTGCGTCCCGTGACTGTGGCCCCCTGCCCCACGATGCCGCAGTCGCTCATGTTGCGTATCACGCTGTTTGTCACCGTGAGCTGCGACCCGGGATAGCAGCGGATGCCGCCCGTGCCATTCTCAACCACGGCGTGGTCTATCACATTGCCGGTGCTATAGTTGTAGAACCATAGGGTCTGCCACTGCCCCGGCAGGAAATCGTACCAGCCGTCGTGGCGCAACGAGGTAAAGAGCACCGGCTGCTCCTCCGTGCCCTGCACCCTCAGGTGGGCATTGGAGTCGACAACCAGCAGGGCGCCGTCACCGAAATAGAGTTCATCGCCGTTATACAGCGTCAGCGTGTGTCCGTCGAGCACCGCAGCGGGGTCGAGAAAGACATGCGGACGTGTGTGGTCCCAGTTCTCGCAGTCGACAGGCGTATACCAAGTGCTGTCGCTAGGCAACAGCCTGTGGTACACGGCATTCCGACCCCACGCCGTCAGCACCAGCCGCTGGCCGTTGCCAAAGACGATGGCATCCTCCACCAGGAAGGGTGTCGTGGCATCGCTGGGATTGATGTTGGCCTGCACGAAGATGAAGATACTGTCGCCAGCCTCAATCTCGATATTACGGACTGTGAGCGACGTGTCGCCGTCGACATTCATGCGGAAACGGCTCGCCGTGCCTCCGGCAAGGGTAACGGTACTGAGCCTCAGGTTCTCCGAGGTCCGGTTATAGACCGTCACCATGCGTGTCGTGGTGCCTATGGTGGTGAAAACGGTGTCGAAGGTCAGCGTGTCGGTCGAGAACGCCAGCTTCACACCGCCGTCGTCCGTCACAAAGCCCTCCTTCTCGCACCCCACCGAGAACCACGGCATCACACCCAACAGTAATATATACAGCAGCTTCCGCATCTATCTTAACTCCTTATCTCCTGTCTCCTTAACTCCTATTTTGTATACAATCCAAAAATCTCCTCCAGCCGTTTCATGCACACTGGGCAGAAGGGCGCATAGTCGCGCATCATGCAGTGCATCGTCGGACGATAGACACCCTTGGCAGAATAGCCTGCACCCTCGTAGACTCCCAGCGGGCCACATTCGGACTTGGGCACTGCGTTGTTGTCGGGTGTCGGAATGGGGGTATTCGCGGGTAGCATCGACTTCCATTTGAGGTCGAACGCCTTGAGGTTCGTAATGTTAGGCTCCAGCGGCTCGTAGTCGTTGATATGCAGGTCGCCATAGGCCAGGTCCTCGTCGACATACTCGTCAGCCAGACCACCGAAGGCGTGGCCGAACTCGTGCGGCAGCACATACTCCGCCATGCTGTGCATCGACGTGACAGCGTAGAAGTTATAGATGGCGCCGCCACCGTACTTCTCGTTGTTCACCATCACGATGATATAGTCGCAGGGGGTGGTACCCAGCCTGTCGTGCAACTTCCACAGGCTGAAGGTCATCAGGTAACGGTCGATGCCGAAGGTGTTGTATTCAGCATCCACATCGGCCATCACACCATAGACGTTAAAGTCCTCGCGGTGACTCTTGAACGGCTCCTGGGCGAAGAGTATCTCCTTCATGCGGTAGTAATCCACGCGCATCTGCGGGTCATTCGTACCGCTATAACCCTGAGCCACAATAGCCACATCGATTTTTGTCGCCGGGTCGCCGTGAAGTTCCAGGTCGGTACGCTCGCCGATGTGGTAGTTGAATTCCAGCTCGTCCTTGTCGGGGTCGAATTCTACAACGGTCTGGTTCTTAAAGGTCACAGCCACTCCTGTCACTCCTTCGCTACAGGGGACAGACTCGACCTCACGGCGTTGCAAAGCAATCTTCACCTTGTTCTTGGGCATCGGCAGCAGCAGGGTCTCCTCAAAACGAGCCTTGGTAGTCTTGCCTTCGGCAGTTCCCTTGTACTCGCGGAAGAGGTTGCTGTAGCTCCGCGAATAAATCATTTTGCCGCTCTTGGCGTCGTACATCGCCACACGGTAGTCGCCATTCTCGATGGGGTCAATGAGCTGAGTATGACTGCCGTGCCACGTGGCCGAGCGATCAATCCAGCGGTTCACCCACACGGTGTCGCCCCGGGCATCGCCCTCGCGCAAGCAGTCGATACGCAAGGTGCCGCCAGTGAAAAATTTCTTGAACTTAATCTGTTGGGCATCGGCATGGGTCGCCCCAAAAAGTAGCAGAGCAGAAAGTGCTAGTAATTTGATAGTCGTTGTTTTCATAATTTCTAATTAACGCAAAAATGCCATTATTATTGTATCTTACACCTACCATCCACCTATCATCTCCTACCGTGGTAGGAGTTGGGTAGGAGTTGGTAGGGAGTTGGTAGGTGGTTATCAGGTAGTTAGTATCTACCGTTTTCTTGGCGTTCCACTACGGTTTTTTAACAGTTTTTTAACACTAAGTGAACCCGTGATTTGCACCACGAAATAGTTTTTTTGAAAAAAATGCACCCATGCGAATTTTTTTTTTTACTTTTGCATTTTGTTTTTTCAAGAGGATATGATAATAAAATTGTACAATGGTAATCCCAATGTGCGGGAAGTGAGACGGATAGCCGACACCCTGCGCGACGGTGGCATCGTCATCCTGCCCACCGACACCCTCTATTGTTTCGCGTGCAGCATGGAACACAAGAAGGCCGCCGAGACCATCGCACAGCTCAAAGGCTACAAGCTCAAGCAGGCCAAGTACTCGATGCTTTGCCGCTCGTTGAGCCAAGCTTCGGAGTATGTCCGCACCATGGACAAAGACACTTTTGCCCTCCTCAAAGCCTCGCTCCCCGGCCCCTTCACCTTCATCATGGAGGCCAGTGGCAGCGTTCCGCGCAACTATCAGAATGCCAACAAGACCATCGGCATCCGCGTGCCGGAGAACGACATCACCCTCGCCATCATCGAGGAGGTGGGCTGCCCGCTGATAGCCACGTCGGTACGCCCCATCGACGGCGATGACGAAGTGGAGAACTACACCGACCCCGAACTCATCCATGACCACTTCGGTTCGCGCGTCGACCTCGTGGTCGACGGCGGCATTGCCGACACCGACCCCTCGACGGTGGTCGACTGCTCCGACGGCATCGAGGTAGTCCGACAAGGGAAAGGGGAAATTGAGAAATAAGAAATGAAAAACAAAAAAAATGAGAATCACTATCAATAACGGAGGAACGTTCTACAACGGTCAGATGGGCTGCTTCACACGGCTCATGCTGCTGATGATTGCCGTGATGGTGGGTGCCTGGCTGCTGCCGGGAGTGGAGGTAAACTCCTGGGGTTCAGTCCTACTCACCGCCATTGTCATCTCCATCCTCAACAACATCATCCGTCCCGTGCTCATCGTCATCACCCTGCCGGTGACGGCCATCACCTTGGGACTCTTCCTCTTCGTCATCAACGCCATCATCATCCTCATGGCCTCCGAGCTGGTCAAAGGGTTCCATGTCGACTCCTTTGGCTCGGCCCTGCTCTTCAGCCTCATACTCATGGGCGTCAACTACCTGCTCGAACTGCCCAACAAATACCTCAACCGCCAGACACTCAATCAAGCAAGCAATCAAACATTCAAGCAATCGGACGATACCGACGACGAAGGATTCACCCCTTACGAAGAAATAAAAGATTGAAATATGAAACAGATTACCAAAGCCGCCGACCTCGAGTTGGCCGTAAAAGAAGCTAAAAACCAAAATCTTGAGATAGGCCTTGTGCCCACCATGGGTGCCCTCCACGAGGGCCACCTCTCGCTCATCGAGCGCGCCCTGAAGGAGAACGACTTCGTCGTCG
>JAEEGL016350752.1_pt1 | contig 28558 bp, 21 predicted proteins | sample 9134231 | NCBI WGS metagenome assembly JAEEGL01 (sample SAMN16246548, study PRJNA631951) | gut metagenome | biome: gut microbiome; feature: rumen; material: fiber-attached | host: Bos | place: Iran: Karaj | collected 2018-10 | reverse complement strand
TAAATTCCGGCTGGCTTGTCGGGATAGATATAGCTTCGGGACTTATGCCTTTAAACTACTATTATAGGCAAGCCATTCCCAACAGGACGACAATAAAGGATAGCGAATATTTGTATTGGGTCACGCTATACACCAATATCATGGCAAGCAGTACCAATAGAATAATTACATCGCCAAAGGGAAATCTTATTTTGGGGCTGAAGGCTGGAGTAGTGTTGCCATGGGTGCGTGAATGGGGTTCAAGCGAAAGCTCATCTTCATATTACATTGACGCAGATGTGGAAAACGATGCTGCCTATTTTATATGCACAGGCGAACTTGCATACGAAAAAGTTTTCAAAAGCAACGATAAAGTGAAGGCCGGCATCTTTGTGACATATTCGCCAATGATGAATAGTTACGGCAGTTTCGAACTTTATGCTCCTTACAATAGTGGCTACTTTAAACAACCAATGTTTTATTTTGGCGCAAGCATCGGATACTATCTTGCTCTCAACCGAAAGAAATAATAGTAGCCTAAATTGTCATGTCACTTCATGTCACTGGAGATTTATAACCTTTAGCTCGTTGTACCAAAAGGCAACTGCCCACATAAACCACTATAAACCAACACATTATACATAGTTCACCATTTCACAACCGACCAAAAATCAACGCAAATAAAAAAATCTGATTTTTTTCCGCCAATTCAAATTAAAGCGTTAAATTTGCATTCTCAAAATTGTAACGTTATTTTTAAGAAAGATTATGTCAAACAAAGAGAAAACTACACAGGATGAAGGTTTGCAGAATGTAGAATCTGCATTGAATCGCACCGAAAATTGGTTCGAAAAACATCAGAAACTCATTATTATAATTTTCGCTGCTATCGTAGTTATAGCATTGGGAATAATAGCATACATAAAGTTCGTACAGCAACCCAAGAATCGCGAAGCAATGACCGAACTCTATATGGCCGAATTCGCATTTGCTGAAGACAACTTCGAATTGGCTCTCAACGGAATCGAAGGAGAATACAGCGGTTTCGCAGCAATAGTTGAAGATTACGGCAGAACACCTTCAGGCAATGCTGCTCGCTACTATGCAGGCGTTTGCTGCATGCGTCTCGGTCAGTACGAAGATGCTATCACCTACCTCGAAGGCTTCGACAGCGACGACCCGATGGTTGGTCCTATGGCAGTTGCACTTATCGGTGACGCTCACATGGAACTAGGCGACAACGAAAAGGCAGCAAAGCACTATACTCAGGCAGCAGAAAAGGCAAACAACGACTATCTGTCACCGCTCTTCCTTATAAAGGCTGGCAACACCTACGAACTTATGGGTGAATACCAGAAAGCTCTCGATACTTACAAGAGAGTACAGGATGACTACTACACAGTGCTTGAAAGAAACGACAAGACAAACATCGAAAAGTATATCAAGCGCGCTGAAATGCATTTAGGCAAATAATACACATTATCTTTCATAATCGCTGGGGGACTTGTCCCCCATTTTTTTAATATTACGACTATGGCAAGCGAACTCAAGAACCTATCGATCTACTCCGAAACAGGAATTGCAAAACAAGATCCAGAACATCCTTATAGAATTGGCATTGCTGTTTCCGAATGGAATCAGGAAATCACAGCCAACCTTGCAAACGGAGCTATAGAAACTCTTAAGAAATACGGCTACAACGACGACGACATTGTGCTCAGAAGCGTTCCCGGAAGTTTCGAACTGCCTCTCGGAGCTATATATCTGATAGAAAACCACCAGTGCGATGCAGTCGTTTGTCTCGGCTGCGTAATACAAGGCGACACCAAGCACTTCGACTACGTTTGCTCGGGCGTAACCCAAGGTATTATGGATGTGAACACCAGATATGCAACACCGGTCGCATTCGGTTTGCTCACAACCAACAACCAGCAGCAGGCAATCGATCGCGCAGGGGGCAGACTCGGCAACAAAGGAACCGAAGCAGCCGCAGCAGCATTGAAAATGCTTACCCTGAAAAATGAAATCAGGTAAACTAAAAATAGCACTGCTGTTTCTGTTGTCGGCAACGACACTGATATCATGCATCCCGCAAAAAAAGTGGGAGAAAGCCACAATAACATTCAACGACAAAAGCGAACGCGAAGCATACGTATATGCTTCGTCGTTTTCGTATTACAATTTTTTCAGGGCGAAATACTCGCTTGATGAACGTAGAATCATCTATCCTCCCAACTCGGTTAAGTCGGTTAGCAACGACAATTTCGCTTACAATTCACTATTCTTCGATGAAGAACGCTTCGGAATGGAATCGTATGGCTTCATAAAACGGCTTGCTGGAAAGACTTTATATGTTGGCGTTTCCAAGTTCAAAATGAAGACATGCGCCTGCAAGACTTCTGGAGGCTATTTTAAGGGCTATTTCGTCGTGCACGGAGACAATTACATCAAAGTGTCGTTAGACGTCAAAAACCACATTAAAAACATCAACGAACTTAATTCATTCATCGAAAGCGAAGGCGTAGATTTTGAGATACCACAAAGTGTCAGCAATCTCGACGAACTCATTTCAATCATTGATAAAGTAGGGATATAAAAAAAGGCGGAACAAGTCCGCCTTCAATAACTTCTAAAAACATTACATATTCTTCTTAATGTCCTCGACAAGTTTCTTATACTCGTCGTCGGTAAGTTTTACGCGCGAGTTCGACAGAAGCATATCGCCTTCCTTGCTAATAGGAATAAGGTGAATATGAGTGTGAGGAACTTCGAGTCCAAGTACCATAAGGCCTATGCGTTCGCATTCGATAGTTTTCTCAAGGGCAGCTGCAACTTTCTTTGCGAAAATCAGTATTTCGGAGAGAACTTCATCGGAATTGCGGAAAATATAGTCCTTTTCTTCCTTGGGAACAACCAAGGTATGTCCTTTCTTCAAAGGATTAATGTCGAGGAAAGCTATAAACTTATCATTCTCAGCCACCTTGTAGCATGGAATTTCGCCATTTATTATTTTTGTGAATATTGTTGCCATAGTTCGTTAGATTGAAATGTTAATAATTTCGAACGATACAATTCCGCTTGGAACCTGGATGTCAACCACGTCGCCGACCTTCTTGCCGAGCAAGCCCTTTGCAATTGGAGTAGAGACAGATATTTTCTTTGCCTTAAGGTCAGCTTCCGACTCAGAAACAATGGTATATTCCATTTCCTGGTTGGTTTTTATATTTTTCAGCTTCACTTTGTTAAGGATCTGTACAGCGTTAGTGTTTATCTGTGACGGGTCGATAATACGTGCGTTGCGAATAGTTTCCTGTAGCTTGCTAATCTTCATTTCAAGCAATCCCTGAGCTTCCTTAGCTGCATCATATTCAGCGTTTTCCGACAAATCGCCCTTGTCGCGAGCTTCAGCAATCTGCTTTGAGATATTTGGTCTCTCGATGTTTACCATCCTATCCAATTCATCTTTCAGTTTCTTAAGACCTTCTTCGGTCAAATATGAAATACCAGACATAATTATTTAATTTTAATGTTATACAAATAAAAAGAAATCCCTTTTTCTACTTGGGATTTCCACTGCAAAGGTAACACTTTTTTGCTTTGGAAATAAAAAATTTTAATCGGAAAGCTCACCTAAATGAACTTTCCGATTAAATGATTATTAATAAATCAACTTACTACATAGTAACTCTCAGACCGAAAGTATGTACGCCACCAAGTATGTTAGTAAATCTGTACGAATAATCAACAGCCAATACTGGTCTTGTACTTATCGAAGTAGTATTCAAGCCATAAACGGCCTTCTTTGGAGAACTTCCGTCCGACAATCTTGAAGAGCTCTTGCCACCTTCTCTCTTGGTAAGAGGAGCCTGCAAAGAGATACCTACCGATGGTCCAGAGAACCAAGTCGAGCAATTTTCTACCGAATACAAACCACTCTCGTAAGTATAACCGGCACGCAAGAACAAGTATTCCATGAATGAATACTCAATACCAAAGTGGAACTGGTCCTTAGTAAATGAGTTCGAAGTAAAGTTCAAAGCTATAGCCAAATTATGGTTCGAATAAACGATTTCTTCTTCTTCATCAATCTTCGGGGCAAGTCTTACATGGTACGAGAAACCTATCTTAATCAAAGACGGAAGCTCATATTCCTGACTTCTGTTTTCAACACTCATCAATGTACCAGTCGGAGAGAATCCAACAAACGACATACCGTCGCCACTATATTTCATTGTTGTACCGACATTCTTCATTGTGATACCGAAGTGGATGTTATCGCGGTTTCTATTTCCAGCCTTATCCTTTCCGAAACCAGTTATGTACTGGATACCTGCATCGATTGCGAAACCAGAAGCCTTAAGGTTAGATATGTGTTCGTTCACCATCTTAACCGTGATACCGCCATATATACTGTTTGAGAACTCACGTGCATACGACAATCCTATTGTAGCATAACCAGGCTTGTAAGTACCAAAACCACCTTCAGGCATAGCTTCAGTCGTCATTTCTATTTCGCCCCAGCTAAAAACATTAACCATAGCACCGAGGACACTGTTTTCACCAACTCTTACTGCCAAAGCTGCAGCATTAATTTGAATTCCAGAACCTACCAGATACTGCGAATTGTTAAAACCAACTTCCAACTTTTTGGTGAAAGCCAAACCAGCAACATTAAGGTGCATACTTTCATAACCTGTAACGCAGGCTACTCCGGCATCACCCCAGCCCGAGGTTCTTGCCCAGGGATTGATCAAAAGCTGAGAAGCTCCTGCCTGGCCAGCCCTTTGCCAGTTACCGGCAAACAAATCTGAACTAACTAATCCTAATATCGAAATTAGTAATATTAAATATATCCTTTTCATATCTCGAGCTATAATTTTTTAGAAGTTATTTAAATCTGTTGGACGGAGAGAACCGAACCACTTTAATACCTTTTGTCCGATACCCGGAGCATTTACGTGAATCAGATATACACCGCTCGATATAACGATGTTAGCCGAGTTGGTAAGATCCCATTCAATAAATGTAGTCTCTGTATCCTTCTTGAACCTACGGATGAGTGTACCATTAATATTGTAGATAGATATAGTACAAGTCTTAGGCAGGTTGGTTATTCTTACGATATTGTCGAGCTGATTCGACTCATAGTATGAAGAACCGTAATATGGATTAGGAACAACCCTGATAAGATCAAGTGCATTTTCTGCAGTTTCCTGATCATCGAAGATTGTCTTTATATCAGATGTTGAGAATTTGAACAAAGGAGCGTTATTGTTTTCAGGATTTGCAATTGCCATATCCTTCTTACCCTGGTAATACGGCATCGATACGCGAATCTTGATAGTAACATCGGTTGCAAGGTAATCAAAACGAGGATTCTGCATTGGTATTGCTGTCCACATTGCGGTCTTCCATACGGTCTTCATGGCATTATCATCACCATTTTCGTACTTCAAGAGTTGATTATAAATGTATTTACAAGAATCATATGCAGGTGCATTATTTCCTGTTCCTTCATTGTCCCCAATAGTATTGCTCATGATATAAATGTAATGTTTACCACCGAGTATAGGCTGATAATGATTGTCTATATAGCTTGCTGTAGGATTCCACAACATATCGCAACCATTTTCACCTGTCATCCAGGAATCTTCTCCAAACATAATGTTCAAACGTTCACCCGTTGCTATATTTATTGCATAACCAGGGAACCAACCCATACCATGAGTTCCTGAATCATCAGGTTTTCCATCTTTGTCAACTGATGGAGACTTTCTAAGACCAAACTTATTTGCTCCACCATAACTTGTATAATTTCCTTTGATAATACTCTTATCGAAGCCACAACCATTTGTCTTCCACTCGTTTTCGTTCATTTCAACAACACAAGCACGAGTCCACTTCGTCTTATCAGAAGTTATGACAATATTTACAGATGCTAGAGGATTTGTTCTGTTAAGATTATATGCATCTACGTTAATAACCGGAAGCTTATTAGATCCAAGGTCAGGAACTAAGCCATAACGTCCACAATTTGTGATAGCGGCAGGTGCCCATCTGCCCTCGCATATTTTTTCAAAATTCTGGTCCTTATCCACCAAAATTTTATCTCCCTTATTATTTATTACCTTATGAGCATCTTGAAGACCATCATCAAATTGGCAACTATCATGATCTGGATAAGCATAAGTACCTGATCTAATCCAGTTTGTCCATTTCAATACTTGATTCTCCTTATATGAATCATCATCTGTTACGAAAGATATCCAAGGCTTAGTATCATCAGCATAAGTTATACTTGATGATATAACACCATTATTATAAGTGTTGTTATCGTAATCACATGCATGCATATCCTGCATTATTGATATTGAGAAGCCCCAGTTCATAAACAACTGTTCGTTTGCATATCCTAGGTTAACCTCTGCATCTGAACGAATCGAATCCCCTGCTTCATTATATACAACATAACTAAACGGTTTATAATTACTTGCTGTCATTGTTGAAGAAGTTGTTCCTATGATACCTATAGAATTGGAAGATTCTACATTGAACTTTACATAGTAAGTATCGTCAACTATTGAAAGAGGATCTATTATTTTTACATTGATAGGGCCCTTACCATTCTCGTAAGTTCTTTCCTTAATCTTCCATGGATAACCAGACATGATTTCTTCGATGCATTCTTCCTTCAACTCAAGTTCGCAATTAGCGTTTCCAAAACCTTCAATCATTGTTATTTCTGGACCATAACCATACTCACCCTGGATTATTGTTCCGCCAACACTCGTTATGTGAGGTGTTGCTGTATAAAGCTTTATATTGTTTCTACCTGCCAAATATGGAGTCTTCTGACCCTTGAATGTAGATTCATCATTCTGGTTGTACTTCATAGTCGGGTTGTAGGAGTAAGCAATTGCACTATAATAGTATTCTCTATTATTTATAAGTCTTGGATCACCTGTTGCGAATAAATCCTTATCTACAACGAACGTATGGGAAATACCAGTGTTTCCTCCGTACACTTCGAGTACAGGAATATTAGCTTCCATATCGTCTGACCAAGTGTAGTTAACAAGTTTTGAAACATCATCCTTGATATCACATTGGAATATCTGGCGAACTCTGTTCCCATCGTAACGTTCTGTCATAGATACAGATGCATCTTTGAACTGGAATACCTGATATCCCTGGAAGTAGTAATGCTGATCACATGGATTTACATCAGGGTCACCACAATACAAAGAAGGATCTTTTTCAAAATAACCTTCAAGATAGTTATTTGAACTTGTTCTATTGTATATATGGAATATAAGTTTTCTGTCAAGTTCTACGATATTCAAATCCGGAGCATCAGGACCGTCGAGAACGCGGAAGCAGTTTTCAAAAAGGATCTGAGCCTTGTCGTCGGCAACCTTTACTGCCTCGACCGAAGCATAAGCGCCACCCGAAGTTGCTCTTGCCCAAACTGCACCGAGAGTAATATCGTTTACCTGGCCAGGAGTCAATGTAAATGGACCTGCTGCCTGAATAAAACGTCTATCACTTGCAGGATTCGACTCAGTCTCTTCCGTCCAGTTTTCTCTTACTATACCATCTTGTCCCCAACCACAAATATCGGTAGTACCAGGGAACATAAAATTAGTCGGCTGTGAAGCATCTGCTCCACTTGCTGTAGAATATCCATCACCACCATAACGAAGAGGAGTATTGTCCTTCCAGAAACCAGTCATGTAATTGTAATGTTCAATTGCCGTATGCGGGTCGGTCATATTCGAATTAACACCCTGAAGGCTATTGTTGAAGTAAATGAAACGTCTCATACCCCAACGTTCGTTATCAATAGTACCATCACCGAAGTTCAAGCCATTGATATTACCATTCTTGAAATCACCTTCATTACAATCAAGGACTCTCTTTCCCGAAATTTCTACATAGCTGGTCGAGTTATCCATACCGTCAGGATCCTGATAAGGTCCTTCAAAGAAGTCGATACCTACAGCAGGTGGCTGAGAACCGTAACCGAGAACACCGCTTTCGGTATCATCATTATCATCACCATTGTAGAAGAAGCCGAGACCGCGCTGTACATCACAACCAGTATAGTCATCTCTAGCATTTCCTAAGTCACCGTCGACGAATACACCAAAGTAGGTGTTATACAAGGTATAGGTTGAACGATTGATTATTCTGTAGTTGTAGAATGTCATATCGTTCAATGCATCGTTTGTCTGGAAGGCGAAAGCCTGTGCACGGAATTCGAAACCGATTGCAGCACCACCTGTTTCAGTATGGACATTACCTTTGTCGTTGTAAACCCACCACATGGTGTAGTCACCGAAAAGACGAGCTGCCTGTCCGCGAGGACGCAAACAATCAGGGTCTTCTGTTATACCTTCGTTAATAAACTCAAAATACGGGAAATCACCCTTTGTATAATCATAATAACCATCTCCATCCTTGTCATAAAAAGGAGCAAGGTTATAATCGTATCCGCCTGAAGGACCGTGTGCTGGCCAATCACGAATAATATCAGGCACTACGTACTCTGGATCAGGATCACAATTAGGATCACTACTGCAATCGTACCATTCCCTGAAGTCCTTTACATCCTGCTTCAATATGCAGAAGTGTTTATCGTACTCACGGCATATATCTGAGGAAACAGAAGCGATTTCTGCACCAGATATAATCAGTGGACCAGGCCAATAGTCGATACCATCCTGACGATAACGCTGAGCAGCAAGTTTCAACTGTCCGTTAGCATCCTTACCGCCAACCCAGATAGCTGAACAATACAATGCATGAATACCACTACCCTTAGGTACTTCATATTTTGCCTTTCCTTGCAAGTCCCACCACATATCGCCACCAGTGTGGACTCTAGCGACCACATTGTTCAAGGCTAAATCGGTAGATGTTCTTGCCGATTCGCATCCACCAGTAGCTTTAGCGACAGGAGTGACATTGACTGTTCCTGCCCACTTGTCGGCAAATGCATAACTCGAAAAAAGTCCAAGTATTACTACAAATACTATTTTATTTAAACTTTTCATATCGTGATATTTGTATTTTTCTTAATTAATTAGAATGAGAAACTAACACCTAATCTTACAGTTGTTGGCAACATGTAATAACCTGGTGAATTGATATACATTGCATAGTAATTCCTGAATGATACTTCGTCAGTCTGTGCAGAAATCTGAGTCTGGTAATCTGCATAATTCAAATAACCATCATCACCTGCATTACCTGTATATGAATATACATACATAGGAGTCTTAGAATTCAAGAGGTTGCTTACATCCAATGAGATTCTGAGGTTTCCATATCTTTCCTTCGAACCATCGTCTTTTGCTTTCGAAAGTCTGATTCTAATATCCCTTGAAACGCTCATATCTACTTTTGTTCTCCAAGGTTTGGTTGCACCGTTCAAAGAACCGACAATAACACCGTTCGATGGCTTGTCTCTCTTTGTATATGGAGTACCGGAACCACTTACTATTGTAAAGTTAACACCTGTATTAGCAAGAATGTTCTTTCCGTTAATCTTTGGACCATTGTATGAAGAACCGTCGGCCTTACCACCGAAACGATAGTCAAGAACTATCTGGAAGTTGTGGCGCTGGTCAACATCCAACGGAAGGATGGTACGCAAGTTAGGATTGTCGGACTTAACGATTGAAGCACCAGAATCATAGCTTGAACCAGTACCCTTTGCCCACTGCAAGGTATAGTTGGCTCTCAAGGTGATATTTCCAGTTCTTCTCAAGTCGTAAGCAAGGGTGAAACCTCTTACAGTACCGAAGTCGATGTTACCGAGAGTATAGTAAGTTACAGGATATGCACCATAAACAGAGATGGTCTGCAACTTATCACGCATTTCGCGGTAGAATGCCGATAGTTTCAACGATGAAGTATTTCCAAGTTTCTGTTGGAAACCTAATTCATAGTCAATTGTCTTTTCTGTCTTAAGATCTGGGTTGTTGAGAGTCGAAGTACCGAGCTGTCTTATAAACAAATATTCGGTCGGGCTCAACTGACCACCAGCCTGTGGACGCTGCGAAAGGATGTCGTAGTGAGCGAAGAACAAAGCGTCTTCTGAAATCGGGAATGAGAATGCGATACGAGGCATAACAACTACCTGCGGCTGATAATCCTTGAAAGCCGAAGCATTAAGTTCTTCGTTAGGATCAACAAGGTAAGGAGAAATACCGTTTGCACCCTGAATCGAGTTCGGGTTGTCGATTTCGAGACCGCTTGCGTTGTACCATACACTACCTACACGGTAACCGGTAATTTCGGTAGGATTGTTGAGGTCGTTCACATATACAACTGCATCGTCTGGAATATTGCCTGGATGATCGGTAGATCCTATAAGATCGACCTCCTTATTACCAACTGTATAAGCATTATGCAAAGTGTACATATCCTTAAGTACGCTTTGGTTTGCATCGTAACGGTCGATACGGACACCTATATTAAAGATAAGGTCCTTGAAAGCGAACTTGTCCTGAATGTAACCTGCCATATAAGTAGGTTCGAATGGAGCAATTGGTCTGTCGAGGAATCCGTCGCCGTCGGCATCCTTTGTAAAGAAATCATCGAAAGTAGGCTTATAGTTCAACTTGTTTCCTGCATAGTCGAAACCGTAATATCCTACATAGCTCGAACCTTGGTTGAACAATTCGTCCGGGCTGAACCAGTTGATGTCGAATGTGCTTGGATCGTATGAATCGACATTAATCCAGTCTGTTCCGTCAACTGCCAAGCCCAAAGCTTCACGCAAGTGCTTGTCGAAACGTTTCTGAGTAGATGCGTTATAAATTCTAGGATAGTCGATTGTATCGAGGAACAAACCATTTTCGTCCCTATATACTATCGGTTGAGTAAGGTCAATTTCCATTATATGGTCATTGACAAGGCTACGAGCCAATCCCCATAGGCTATATGCGCCAATGCTGAAATATGAGTCTTTTCTCTGTTCGAATTCGAAACCAAGGCTGATTTCATGACCGCCAAGGTCGGCAGCGGCATTTGCAGAAACTCTCAACTGAGTAGCATCCGACTTTGAGTATGAACCATAAGGAACACCCGGAACCTGCCACATACCATATATATTACCAGGGCCTTCACCGTTTAGCAAACCACCGTACATCTGAATGTACTGAGTGTACATTGTAGAGAAGCTATTGCCCATATAATCGTAGAACTGATTGGTGTAGTTTGCAAGAGCGGGATTGAGGCTGCCGCCATTGAAACCTTCAACTTCATAATAGAAAGTTTCCATACAATTACCAGTAAGTCCCGTAACAGTATCTTCACCCCACGAATAAAATTTATTAGGAGCTATGTCAAATTTTCCAATATAACCATAGTCGAAGAAATTATCCCAGTGGTTTATGTCACCCGACTGAGAGAGCACCTTCGTATAGTCAACCTGAATTGTGTAGTACGGGTTTCTAAGGAAAGCCTTCTTTTCCTGATCATCGCTTTCTTTTTCTCTGAACTTCTGGGTCAAACGTCCGTAAGCACGGTAGCTTCCGTATTTCTGGCGACCATTGTTTTCGGAGTTGAACAGCGAATTTCCTCTAGAATATATTCTTGCATCGGCAAGATAGATATTTGTACCGAATGTAATATCGAGATCCCTTATAGGAGCGATATCAATCTTAGCTGCTATATTAACATCTTTGTTTGTTGCATTGGATCTTCTTCTCTTGTTGTAGAAAGAAGTGTCATTAAGATACAATGTATTCTGGTAAACTACAGCACCATTTTCAGACTCAACGAGACGGAGAGGATTCTTAGTCATTTCTTCTACAACCTCATCCTTTGCTCTCCATTCGCCTACTGCCGATGGGCTACCGTCGAGAATATATCGACCCTCGGCCGACACCATGAAGCCCATGATTGTTCTCTTTCTGTTTGTACCTTCCTCAGTCTTAGACCAGATAGGACCCGACAAGGTAAGACCTGCCAGGTTGTATCCGTAGCCCTCGACAGAGCAGAGGACTTCGGCACCGCCCCAGAATTCGGAAGCTGGGCCTTTGGTGGTCAAACTGATGATACCACCAGTAGCATCACCGTACTGAGCAGGAACACCACCGGTGATTACCGAAACCTGTTCGATTGCCGACTTTGGCACGCTGCTGGAACCACGAACCTTAACACCATCAACATAGTAAACAACGTCTTCGGAACGTGAACCTCTAATACTACCTACAGAACCGTCTTCAGAGTAAACACCACCCACGGTAGCAGCGACAGCATCGGCAGAACGAGCGTTCATTCTCGAAATATCTTCTGATGTCATAGTACCACCTGATTGGGTCTGGTCTTTCTGAATAAGAGGCACCTTGTATTCAATAACCTCAACTTCCTTCAACATTTCTGCTTCCGGTTTCAACTTGAAGTTCTGGAAGGTAATCTGTCCAGCAGTAATCTGAACATTTGAATACTTAACCGTTCCGTAGCCAATATACGATGCCGAAACATCATACTTACCAGCCTTGATAGGCTTGATACTGAATCGACCGTCGAAATCGGAAGTACCACCGGTTACTACGTTTCCATTCTCTTCGATAGAAACATTCGCAAATGGAATTGGTTCGTCGGTTGCCGCATCAACAATGGTACCATTCAAAGTACCCGACTGAGCGAACAATCCTACACTCGCTAAGAGTGTAATAATCAACAATTGTATTCTTCGTAACATAATAAAAATTTACTTACTTACTACTTATATCTCCCCAAATAAAATGGGGCTTCAAAATTACTACAGATTTTCTTTTCTTAACAACTTTTTTGATTTTTTTTTCTGAAAAATTAACAAATAAATCACAATACACTAAAACTCAGCACGTTAAGACTTAACATTTTTGTTAGCAATTTGACTTAAAAATGGGATGCTATTACATGCATCTTTTACTTTACCTTTTATTATTTTTATTAGCGGTTCGCTTCGATTTCTTCATGCGCTTATACACTTTTTTCTTGCTGGCTATGTCCTTTCCTGCTCCGCTTACCTTCTTATGATAATTCCTCAGAATCTTTTTCTGCTCCTTTTCGGCAAGCTTATCCTTCTTGGCATCCTCCTTGGCCTTCTTTTTTTCAATCTTCATCACAAGGCGCTCCTCGGGCGTTGGCTTGCTGTGTTCCTTCTCGGCACGGCGCGACTTTATATCACGTTCTACGCTATAGGCCTGCATCTTGTGCTGCTGCTTATGTGCATCCTTCGACCGCTGTGCGCTCTCGCGTGCGTTCTGCCGCTTCAGCGACTTCTTGTGCTTCTCGTTTGCCCGACGGTTCTTTTCTATTCGCCTTTCTTCTTGTCTATCAATCGATTCTGCATGCCTATCCTTTTTTGCTGTATAGTTAACCTGCGCGGTTGAATAATTGGGAATAAAAATTATTGCCATCAAAAATACTTGGATAACAATTTTAATTAATTTTGCCATGTTCAATTATTAAATAAGTATACCATGAAATTGCTGCCAAAGATAATAATAATTTCTTTTCTGCTGCTTGCAATCGGAATAAATCCGTCCTGCGACAAACAGGAATATGTGCCATACGTTTACGTAAATGTTCAGCTATACCCCGACATGCCAGCGCATAGTGCACTGAAAACCCCAGGAAACTATGTTTATGTTGACGGAGGCTACAAGGGTATTGTCGTCGCTTGCACATATCCCGACGAATTTGTTGCCTTCGACCGTGCCTGCCCGCACCACCCGCGCACAAAGGACGCTGTCCTAAGCGTCGATTCTACAGGACTATTCCTCGAATGCCCTATCTGCGGTTCGAAATTCAACCTATTTGACGGTTCACTGGTAAGCGGGCCTTCGAAATACACACCGTTGCAATACACAACTGATTACCAGGGCTCGGTGCTGTATATTTATAATTCGTACTATTAGGCTAGAAGGTCAACAGGCTAACAGGCTGACAGCCAAATTCAAACAATATCAAACTCGAAGGGCTAAAAGGCGAAAAGGCTAGAAGACTGTGAGACTGTGAGCCCGCAAGCCTGTGAGACTGTGAGCCCGCAAGCCTGTGAGCCCGCGAGACCGCTCGACTACAGAACTCCAAACGAATATCCCTTTGATTTCATCAACTCGATAAACTGCGGCAATACCGCCAACGTGTTGTACTTGCATTTTTCCTTGTCGTGAAAAACAACAACCGAACCGTCGCGCACCGACTTTTCCAGCAACGACATTATAGATTCGGGGGAACGGCTCGTATCATAGTCGTAGGACATGACATCCCAGAACACAAACCTATATTTAGATTTCAACTTACGGTAATGACGGAACAAAATTCTCCCGTACGGCGGACGGAACAATCCCATCTCCGATACAGCCGATTTCCGCTCCACATCGGCAAGCCAATCCGATGACTTGGTTTTCAGAATATCCTTGTGAGAATATGAATGGTAACCGATAGAATGTCCCTCATCGGCAATTTTTTTCAATAGTTCCGGATTGGCATCAGCATTTTGTCCGCAACAGAAAAACGTAGCCTTGACGGAATATTTGTCAAGAACCTCCAGTATTTGCTCGGTGACATCGTCTGTCGGTCCGTCGTCGAATGTGATATAGACGACCTTGCCTACACCTTTCACTCTCCGTACTCCTTTGAGGAACGGATTGGGAAAACGCGACAACAATGACAACGACATACCTATATATTAATCTAATTCAATCTGGTAAGGGCAATGGTCGGACATCTGCACTTCGGGGAAGATTTTTGCCGACTTCAACCTTGGTGCCAACGGTTCCGAAACCATCTGGTAGTCGATACGCCAGCCAAGGTTCTTGGCTTTGGCTCCACTGCGATAGCTCCACCACGTGTATTGCTCGGCTTCGGTATTGAATACACGCAACGAATCGACAAATCCGCTTGCAAGGAAATTGGTTATCCACTCGCGCTCCTCTGGTAAGAAACCCGACACACCCTTCTTGTTCTGCGGGTTGCTGATGTCGATTTCCTTGTGGCAGATATTATAGTCGCCAGCAAGAATAATGTTGGGACGTTCCTTTTTTAATTCGTTTATAAACTTCTGTACTGCTGCAAGATACTTCATCTTTACATCTTGACGAACATCGCCCATGGTTCCCGAGGGGAAATACGAGTCGATAATTGTAACATCACCAAAATCAACACGAAGCAAGCGTCCTTCGGCATCAAACTCGGGGATACCGATGCCAGCCTTCACAAAGTCCGGTTCCTTTTTTGCAAAGATTGCCACACCACTGTAGCCTTTTTTTTCGGCTGAGAAGATGTAGGAATTATACCCCATCTCCTTGAATTTCAATATATCGATCTGATCGGGCTGGGCTTTTGTTTCCTGCACGCACAATACATCGGGCGACTGTGCTTCAACCCATTCGTACAAACCTTTTGCAATTGCAGAGCGGATTCCGTTGAGATTGAATGTTATTATTTTCATAGTAGATATGTTTCTGGGTTTCTATTTGTTTCTATGTTTCACGTTTCTGGGTTTCTGGGGTTCTGGGTTATTGGGGTTCTGTTTTGGTGTCATAATTCATGTCGATTCGATTGCACAAAAATAAGAAATTACAAATCAACAAATGCATTCCATCTTCACATATTTTGAACCGAAAGCAAAAACTTCTTCCTTCGGCACAAAGCCAAGCCTGGCATAATACTTTCCCAGCCCAGTGTGTTCCTTTTCCACAAGCAGAGCGAACCTATTAATTCCCAGGCTTTTACCCTTATCAATAGCGGCTTCCATCAAAAGGTGTCCGATGCCTCGCCCACGATAGCTTCGCCTTATAGCCATACAGTCGAGATAATACTCGCCGGGGCCGGTTTCCATAGGGTTATCGCGCAGGTCGAGACCAGACTCTTCGTACAGAATATCGAATGTACGTTTACGCAGCGAGGCATAATTGCCACCATCGTACGATATTATGCAACCGACAGGCTCATTATCAACCTCGGCAACCAGAGTGTTCGCTATACTATACAGGCGCTTCTCGTCGCTTGTTGCCGCTTCTAGATTTTTTACCGACAGGATCATATCTGCTGGCACAAGTGCATCAATGTCAAGTACTTCCATTGCTGCCAGCACGCATCTGGCAATTATCGGAGCATCGGATTCAACGGCGGGGCGTATGTTTATATCAGACATATTGTTACAAATTGAAAACTGCAAATATAACAAATGGATAAAATATTTTTCACGCCGATACGTTTTTAACAATACGCTGTTGCATAAGTTTAACATTAACATATTAGGCAGTCGACGTAAAAAACTATATTTGCACCTTAAAACACGAACACAATGTTTAGTCACATTAGGAATATTTTGCTGTGCACGCTTTTGCTGCTGTCGCTTCCGGCTATCGACACATACGCCACGCATGTGTACGGAACTGCCAAGGAATACGCCAACAGCAAACTTATATTCTACCGCTATCAGGATAGGATAACATACATAAAGGAGGAAGTCTTCAGGCTCAAGATTGATTCTGAAGGCAAATTCGAAGCTGATTTCGGCGTTGATATGGTTACCTATATATTTGCCGAATTCGGTATTTACTACGTGTATTTCTATGCCGAACCCAATGGCAACTACGAACTTATACTGCCCGAATATATCGAAAAGACCGACGGTGACCTATTCAATCCATACTTCCAGCCCACCGAAATGCAACTCGGCATAAAAGGCATGAAAAATACCGATCTCAACTACCTTATAATGGACTTCGACTATTATTACAACCGCTACTTCGACTTGAAAATGGAAGAATTATATATCAACGGACTTAAGTCGGATGTCGACACCTTCATAAACAACATAAACGCGCGATACAAGAAATACGACAATCCATATTTCCAGCAATACCGCCGCTACCGTATGGCAGCACTCAAGAATATGGCGACCAAAAGCGAGTACGAGTCTGCCCTAGTTTATTCATATTATTCAAACAAGGATATACTATACGACAATCCGGCCTACATGGATCTTTTCAACTCCATATACCACAATTATTTCGACAACTATCTGGTTTCGACAGGCGGTGCCGACCTGTATAGGGTGATTACCTACGGACATAGTATCTCGTTGCTGCACAAGCTTATAGGATCGAATCCGAAGCACAAGCGCAAGCAATTCCGCGAACTTGTGATGCTAAAGGGAATAAATGATGCCTTTGCAAACGACAACCTGCAATGGCTACCACTGCTACTCACCCTCGACTCGCTGTACATTACAACAGAATATCCTATTCACCAGCAGATTGCACAGAATATAGCCGACAACTCGCTCACGATGGCCAAAGGCACAGTCGCCCTGCCATTCGAACTGCCCGACACATTGGGCAACATGATGTCGCTTACTGATTTCCGCGGCAAATATCTTTACTTGCAGTTTGCAAACACACAATCGTACTCGTCGGCAGCCGAATTCGACGTGCTCAAACGCATCTACGACCGATATAAGGGTCTTTGCCTATTTGTAACAATACTTACCGACACCGACAAGGATAAGGCCAGAAAGTTCATAGCCAGCAAGTCGCTGAACTGGACATTCCTATTTGCCAAGGCAAACGACAAAGTGCTGTCGGACTACAAAGTATCGGCATTCCCCACATATTACCTCATCGACCCATACGGAATGCTTGTTATGTCGCCGGCGCCATCGCCAACCGAAAACTTTGAAAAGTATCTTTTCAAGATTATTGAAAACAAAAAGAAGAAATAAATTACAAGCAATAAAAAAAAGGAGCGATTGCTCCTTTTTTTTATTGTCAACTAGTTAGGTTCTTAGAATACGTACCTAATACCGAGGGCAGCACCCCAACCGAAACCGCACCAGCCGTTTGCATAATAATCGTAGTGGTCCATAAAGAATGCAACCCACATAGGACGAGCATCGAGGCTCAACTGAATTGGAGCTCCAAGGTCTGAGAAATCATATTCAAGACCAATCTGACCGCCGATACCAATACCAAGGTCGAGATCATTCTTTGCAAATACTAGATTTACCTGTGCAGCAGGGCCTACAAACCAGTTCAAGCCAGCTACGATATTCCAGTCCCACTGGTAAGCACCAGTAAAGCATACGTGTGACCAATTGTGACCAGCGCCAAAACCGAGGTCGAGTTCCCATCTGTTGCCGTCCATAGCAGTCAAGTACGACAATTCGCCGCCAAACCATGTACCGCCACCAAGTCTCAAACCAAGCGCACCCTGTGCGTTTGCCTGCTGAGCCGAACCGAAAGCCAATGCTACAGCAGTAACTACGATAACTAAAAATTTCTTCATTCTTTTTTGTTTTTAATTACATAAATAAAAATAAAATAACAATAACTCCTTTATTAAAGAGGGCGCAAAGTTATTATTTTTTTCATTGCATTTCAGTTTTTATGTATAAAAATATCACAAGCCTAATGTTGAATAGACTGTTTTTATTTTCGTGCTTACAACATAATAGCCTATATAAACAAAAAAAGCGGCATTCAACCGCTTTTTTTGTTTTTTTTCCGCCTACTTAATTAGAGAACGATGAATGCATAGATAATACCAGGCAACCATCCGATAATTGTAAGCACAAGGTCGATCCAAAATTCCTTGGATACACCATTGTTCAAACCTACTGCTAAAGGCGGGATGAAGATTGCAAGGATATACATACCAACCGAAGCAGTTTCACCAGCTTCGATTGCTCTCTTGGTATCCTTTACCGACATCTTGGCAAGCTTTACTCTTTCTGGCATTGGAAGGCTTTTGATTTCTGCCTTGATGAAATCTTCATCATACTGATCAAGAGTTTCGACATTTGCCCAAACTTCTTCGGCTGTCTTTGTCTTCTTGACATCTTTCTTTGCGTATGCACCATAACTTACTGCAAGCGACATCAATACTAAGAATACAATCTTTACTAGTCTCATAGTTTTTAATTTAATCAAGGACTTCCAACTATTTAATGGCAGCACCGAAGTCCGACTGGAAACTACCACCTATACGAAACGCAAATATAACGCAAATATAATATTTTTATTGTAATACGCTATAATTTATTTGACAAAATTATCCGTCGATAGCCACGACAAACGCTCCATCTCTCCTTACATCATGCACATCATAGCCCAATTCGTCTTTCTCCGAATTCCATGCTTCACACCTCGAAACACTGTTGGAACTTGCAACTATTATCTTCTTACAGTTGAAATGCCGAACAACTTCCTCCAACGTAACCTGCGGACTCTCAGCCAGAACAACATAATCGACATCAACCTTTCCGAAACTATCGTCGTCTATCGGCATAAAATTGTCATCCAAGACATAAAGGCTTAGTCCGTCGTAATTTATAAACTTCTGTTTGAAAAACACCTTGCGGTTGTCGATGCTGGTAATTGTCGAAAGTAAATTTTCTTTCCCCGACGATAGGTTCACATATTTTTCCCTGTCGAGACCTTTTTTCAACCAGTTGTTCTTGGCGGTAAACTCAATTTTTTCGGGCTGCACCGAATCAAGATTTGCAAACATTATATTGTCGGTGCCATCGATTATGTTGATTGCTGTGGTCTTGCTGATGTTATACACCACCAAAGTTTTCTGCGAACTTGCCTCAATATTCTGCCACAAATCTATTGCACTGAAGATTATACACATTGCCATTGCAACAAACAGATGCTTATATCGTTTCGTGAAGAAAAAGAAAGTTACGAACATTATTATCGCTGCAAAAAGCAAAAGCATCTGAGGTGCATCAATGTAAATGTCCTGAGTTGTGGAGAATGGCAGATTCTCAATCGACAGACAAGCATAGTTCATAGCTTTTGCAATCCAAGAAAGGCAATAAGCGACAGCTGTTGAAACGTATGGAATCCACGATACTGCAAAGAAAATGAAGCAAGTCCATATTGCAATGGTCGAAATGGGAATCATCACGTAGTTGGTGAGCAGGAAATAGTTGGAGAACTGATGGAAATAGTATAAGCACAATGGCATAGTTGCAAGCTGTGCCGCCACCGAAACTGTAGTAAGCGACCAAATCCAATCGAGGAACTTATTTCTAACCTCAAAAATTGCATACAACTTAGGTTGCAATATGATTATGCCGATTACTGCCGAATACGAAAGTTGAAATCCGATATTTACAAGGTTATACGGATTTACTAAAAGCAGTATAAACATACTGGCAAACACGGCATTAAGTGAGCCTGGACTATTCTTCTGCAGTTTTCCGAGCGCCATTATTGAGAACATAAGCGAAGCCCTTGTCACCGATGGAGATAAGCCAGTAAACAGGGCATACAACCAGATAAGCAGAATGGTTAGCGACACTTTCAGCCAGTTTAGTTTATCGTTTCGGATGAACGAGAGCAGAAAGACGATGATACCATATATTATTCCAACATGCAAACCAGAAACGGCCAGTATGTGCATTGCACCAGCCGAAGAATAGGCATGGCGGATTTCGTCGCTCAGGATGTCGCTGTAGCCCATTGTCATAGCCGACATCACAGCCACCTCATCGTCCGAAAGTCCAAACTCGCGTAGCAGACCAACGAGTTTCATGCGTAGACGCGAAAGTTTAGGACGGAAACCAATTGCCTCGTCGTCGACAAGCCGCCAGTCGTCGCCAGCAAGGTAGTCGGAACTGAAAATCATATTGTAGGCCAAGTACTTGCGATAATCAAACTCTTCGGGATTGCCCTTGTTCTCGATTCCCGAAAGTTCAGGACTGAAGACAATCCTGTCGCCTGTACGCAGAAGCTCCGATGCCGAATCCTTTTCCAGATACAGCAAGGTGCGGCCCGATGTTTCTATCCATTCGTCACCATCACGAATGGCCGAGACATTTATTTCGAGCGATACGTTGTTTTCCTTTATCTTGGGGTCGTCGGCAATTTCTCCAATTACAAAGCCTTTGTAGCCGGCAAGCGTATCCATTGATTCTCCTTCGACATTGAACGAAGTAAGAAGCACACCCGAAGCAACAAGGAAAACATTTGCCGAAATGCCAACCGCTAGCGCAAGGCTATACTTTGGAATCATCTTGAACACGACGAAACATACAGCCGAAATGCCTAGCAACGACCACACCACCCATTGAGGTATGGGCAAAAACAATGCCAGGACAATTCCGACAATCAGCGGAATTGTCAGTCTGATAAAAGGGTAACGCCTTATTTCTTCCGCAAAGGAAAACGTCATTCTTTACTTAACTTTTCGAGCACCTTTATCAAATCGGCATCCGACATTCCAAGGAACATCAGCGACGAATTTGCAGCATCTACAAGTTCGTGATTAGGGTAGTCGGCAATGAACTTCTCGTAATACTCACGAGCCTTATCAAGGTTTTTCAAATGGTTTTCGTAGATATATGCCTTCTTGAATATGCAAATAGGATAATTTTCATAATCCTTGTAATTCTCCTCGATTCGAGTCAAATATGTAATTGCATTATTTGGCTGATTGGCATTTTCGCTTATTTCGGCTGCGCGGAAAAGGTATTCAGGAGCAAGAGTGTCCTCGGCAAACTTGTCGGCATATTCGGCATACAAACGCACCATCTCTATTGCCTTATCCTTGTCGATGGCTTCGGTTTTGTCCTTATAAAGTTCGGTTTCCTTGGCAGTAATTTCTTCATACAACTTTGTCTGCTCGGGCTTTTCGTGCTTGCAACTCGAAACAACGCACAATATAAATGCTACGCTTCCAAGTATTAATAGTTTTGTCTTCATTTTTTATCAATGTATTTGTTTGCAAATCTAAGCAAAATTTCAATTAGTTCAACTAACAATTCAGTAGCAGGTCTGTTTTCATAGTCATTTCGGAAGGTATAATGAACCTGCGATACGGAGTGGAGCAGTGTGAATTAACCTATCCGAAATCTCCCTTTGTGATGTAAATAAGCAGATTCCGCACAACCGAACATTACAACGCTCCCCCGTTCCGTATCGCGTGTATGTTCTGGTTTGTGGAATGACTATTGGACACACAAAAAAAAAGGCGGAAACATAATGTCTCCGCCCAAAACTTTAATTAAGAAAAAATAAATTACTCCACAATTACATTCTTTACTACCACACCGTCGGCAGTTGCAATTCTAACCATGTAGTTGGCCTTTGCAAAACCTTCTGCGTCGATAGTTTCGAAATTAGAATTTACATCCTTGCACATTACTACGCGACCTGTCATGTCGATAATGGTAATGTTCTGCATGCCTTCGGCTGCAATGTTGATTACAGAGCTTGTCGGGTTAGGATAAACACTAATTTCGCTGATAGCATTTTCTTCTACCGAAACCGGATCGGTAACTGTTATGTAGCTGTCCTTGGTCTCCACTGTTCCTTGGTTTAGAAGAGAAATTTCGGAAGTGGATGCAGCAAGCGAAACACTATATACGCCAGCCGTTGTGTAGGTGTACGATGCATTAACATCGGTAGAAGTTGAACCAGTAAGGCCACCAAGAATGTTACCTGCATTGAAGTTCCACTGGTAATATACGTCGCCTGTATATGGTTCGCCAGCCAAAGTTGCTGTGGTATTGTTAGTAAAGTTTACGGTTTCACCAACATTGATAGTAGTATAATCGGCAACAAAGTCGACAATGAAAACAGGTGTAGGTTCGCCAACATTAACGGTAATGCTCTTTGTATTCTGACGGTCGCCTTCGCCATAGGCAACAAGTGTTGTTGTGAAAGAACCCGTAGTGCTGTAAGTTACTGTAACCTCTTCATTGGTTGAAGATTCAGGCGAACCGCCTTCGAAAGTCCATGCAAGACTTGTTGCTCCTGTGCTTGTGCTTGTATAAGTTACGCTTTGTCCCTGTTCAACGCTAATCGACTGTGTAAACATTCCCGAAGCGGCTGGATCGGAAGTGAAATCAGCAATTACTGCATAAGGATCTTCTTCTACGGTTATATAAGCATGCTTTACCAATGTGTCGGTAGTAGTATAAACTCCGTATTGCGAAGTAGATACTGCCAACTTTACAGAATAAACGCCTGCAGTGGTGTATGTGTATGAAGGGTTCTCATCGCTCGAGGTCGAACCAGAAAGCAATGACCCATTGTCGGCATCAAATGTCCATCTGTAGTACAATTCACCTGTGTAGTCATTTCCTGCCTGGGTAGCTGTGGTATTGTTTGTGAAATTTACAGCCTGACCTACATAAACAGCAGTATTGTCGGCCTCAAAATCAACGGTGATAATTACAGGAGCGGCACTTACAGAAATATTAACAGTTGCAGTATCTGTTGAAGTTTCATTTTCATTGTAAGCAACAAGTGTTGCAACAAAATTTCCTGCGGTCATATACGTAACTGTCACCTCGTCAGCAGAGGATGTTTCTGGATTTCCACCAGGGAAATTCCATGCAACATGGTGGGTATTTTCGTTGCATGTGCTAGTAAAGGAAACTGTTTCTCCAGCTGTAATATTAACCGAAGAACTAGTCCACGAAGATGTTACTTCGGGATCGGTAGTGAAACTGGCAATCACCGAACCCTGCTCATGGACTGTAAGAGTAATACCGGTAGAGTAACCGTTTTCGGTGTCGACAGCGAAATTTGCAGCAGACAGAAGAAAGCCTGATCCATATAAGTGAGCTCTCATCTTTAAAGCAAAATCTCCTGCAGCCGTTGGTGTTCCGCTGAAATTTACTGTGCAGTATTCTAATGCATCAATCATGGTATCGCTAATACAAAAACTCAAGCCATCGGGAGCACCAATAAAATTCTTGAACCAAATACTATCAACAGTTGCTCCCAATGCTGATGCTGGACACTGGATAGTAATACACTGCTCAACATACTGACCAACATACATTGTTGGGAAAGTTGTTGGACTATAAGGAACTACGCCCGTAGAAAAGCCATCGGTGGCAGGTGGGCATGGATTGTCGCATACAGAAATCTGTGCGAATCCGCAAATTGACATTGCAAAAATTGCAACAAGTGAAAGTAAAAATTTTTTCATATCGATATGTGTTTTAAAGTTGTTTCTAAGTTTATAATGTTTAACGTTTAAAGTTCAAGGTTCAAAAAGTAGCGACGCAATGCTTTACGTCGTTAGCTTTTTAATGGTTTGATGTTGAGTCGTGGCGCGCCGCGACTGTACAATGTTTCTTGTTGAGACGCAATTAATTGCGCCTGTACAATTGAATGGCTAATGCAATAGCTTTTTGCCTTCGAGCCTTTTTGCCATCAAGCCCAGTTTTTACCTCGTTTTTATAATTCGTTTCAAAGAGCGTCCTTCTTTGGTTTCCACCTTTACCATATATTCGGCATTTGCGAAACCGCTTAGGTCGATGCTTGTTGCCGAGCAACTTTCGTTTGCAAAGTAAATAATTCTGCCCGACATATCAAGTATTGTTACCGAAATTAAATTTTCGGCTTCAACATTCAATATGCTGCTTGTCGGATTCGGATATATGCTTACCATATCATCAACATTGTAGTCGTTGATGCCTACTACATTTATAGTGCGGGCAATAGAGTCGCGACCATATTCGTTTTCGGCAACAAGTGTAACAAGGTATTCGCCTTCGGTTGCGAATGTTACGACTGGGTTCTGTTCGGTAGAAGACTCTGGTGTGCCGTTTGCAAAAGTCCAGCTCCACGATGTCGGCAAGTTTGTTGACAAATCGTTGAATTGTACCGAAAGTCCGTTCTCCTGCAACGAAGCTCTATACGAGAAGTCGGCCACGGGAGCATCGCCTTGCTGTGGCTCGGTAACGGTAATGTACGATGTTTCGGTCTTGGTATTTTCGCCACAGGCATTTGTAACTGTCAGCGAAACCTGATATGTTCCGGGAGTCGAGTACACTACGCGCGGATTCTCCTCGGTTGATGTTGCAGGGTTGCCGCCTTCAAATGTCCACGAGCGGCTTGCCTGATAGCCAGTGGATGTATTTGTGAAATTTACAGCGGTACCAGCGGTTATGTTGGTTGCATCGGCAGTGAAACCAGCTACGAGTGCCGGACCATCGACAACGGTAACCAAAACAGCATTTACTCCATCAGGAGAAACATTGTCGGTGTTTATAGGCATTCCATAAAGGCCAACAGCGGCACTCAATTTTAACTGATATTGTCCAGCCTGACGAGGAACTCCGGTAAGATGAAGTGTGTAGTAATTACCAGGCGTCCAGTTGGCATCGGACAAACAATACGAAACGCCATCGGGCAAACCGCCAAAGCCAGTAACTTCTATGCCAGTAACCGAAATTGGCCAATTAATGTTTGCAAGACCTGCTTCCTGCGGATTTATGGATTCTGGACATCTCAAAGTTATGCACACATCCAAAGGCTCGCAAGTCCTAATCTCTGGAAAGTATTCGCTATTTACATCGGGTGCATGAGGAACGATACCATTTGAAAAATGTCCATTAGGATCTGCAGGACAAGCCTCTCCTGCTCCACAAACTACTAGCGGACCAGCTCCCGACTGAGCATTTGCTGCAAAAAACATTGCAACGAACAAAATCACTGATAAAAATCTCTTCATATTCTTTTATTTAAAATTTTGACGAAATAGATATTTCAAAGCGGCGCGGAGCACACATGTCGCCCGGACGACCGCAATAAACCTGATTCAGAAGGTTCTTAATGTGGAACGACAACTTTGTTTCCTTATATAGTTTTGCTCCTACGTAAAAATCAATGTTCCAGAAGTTCTGGTCTGCTGTCCTGATACGGTAATCCCAGTACCCTGGAAGAATCATCATATCGCTTATCATTCTGTACATTGGATTAATTTGATCGTCTGGACGTTCGTCGCAGAACAAGCGGTCGACGTTCTTTACCTTGCTCTTCCATACCAGGTCGGCACCTATCTCAAACCATTTTGCAGATATGCTGATGTCGGCCTTTACCGAATGATTGTATCTGTATTTCAATGTTTTATCATCGGTTGATGTAGATGGATCGATGTCGTCGGAAATGTATTTTGGATTGTTGTAGGTATAGCCTACTGTTGCTGTAAGTTCGCCCCACTTGCCAAGCGGACCTGTAATTACCCCCGAAAGGTCAACACCAAAAATATCGGCGTTTCCAACATTTGCGCACTGAAAACCAGATTCGGCACCGACCATACTGGTTCCCGGCTCCCAAGGCTCGCCTGTAAGCGTATTAATTATGACAAAGCCAAATTCCATCATGTCGTACATTCGCTGGAAATAAACCGCCGCATCGGCAAAACCTTTCCACTTGCCGAACTTGTAGCCTTGCTTTGCACCGACTTCCACACTCCAGCTTGTTTCGGGAGTAAGCTTGAGATTCGGGAAAACCTTCACTGCACCAAGCGACATCGAAATAAACTTCTCCGAAACGGCCGGGAACCTATAGCCTTGTCCGAACGATGCACGCAGGAAAGTTGCCTCAGCAACCTGATAGTTTACACCAAGCCGCGCAACAGGTTTTACAGGAATATTAACCGTATCCTTGCCAAACCTCAGTTCGGTCTTGGTCATCGAGGTATCGACCTTAAAATACTCGAAGCGTACGCCAAGCGAGAATTTCAGTCTGCCGTAACGGGCATCACCCTGAACGTATGCTGCAATTTCGTTGCTGTAGTGGTTGCTGAACATATTCGACTCTACCTCCTGGTAGTTATCAACTGCACCTGCTGAAATTTTCCAATGCTCCAACGACTTCTGATACTGATACTCGGCATACCACACATCGCCGAGACTATTTTTCATAGTATCGTTGGCTATTTTGTTTACTGTACGGAAGAAACGTGTACGCAGGCTGTGCCTGTCCTCGTTTTTCGGACAGATGTATTGTACGAAAGGATCAACATTTACCCTGTAGCCTTGAGTAGGAGCAGTAGTACTTCCCATCTTAGTATTCGAGATATAAGGAGTCGTATCCGAATTCCACATGAAGAAGTCGCTGATCTGGTTTAGCATGTAATTTGCATTTACACCAATCGAAAGTCCGTCGACTTTCTTGAAACGGTAGCGGAGGTTGGTGTTCAGTCGGGCGCGACGTTCGTATTCGGTATCGCGGAAGCCTTCGTTCTTGTAAAAGTTTCCGCCGAGCACAAAGTCGAAGTTACCGAACTGCTGGCTATGCAGGAAACTTGCACCCATATAGGCAGGATTCTGCTCCTCGCCCCACCATTTGAAACGATCATCGGCTGGATTGCCGTAAATTCCGAAGAATGCATTAACCTTTGTCATCGGTTCCGATGTAGGATATGCCGTGCGGATATTTATCACTCCGCCCAGAGCCTGCGAACCGAACAAAGCCGACGAAGCGCCTTTCAGCACCTCAACCTGCGAAATGTTCTCGGTGGGAATATAATTCCACTTTGCATCGGCAATGTCGGCCGACATAATGGGCATTTCGTCCACCAAAATCATCACGCGGCTGCCAGCACCATAGCTCCAGCCAGTACACGAACGTATGCTCGGCTGGTGGTTGTTGATATCAACACCAGGAACCTTGTTAAGCGACGATTCTATATTATAGGTGTTCTTATTTTCAATCATCTGAGGTTTTAGCACTTCCATCGAAATGGTTATATCCTGCAATTTCTGCTCGTACTTACCAGCACTCACAACCACCTCATCGATTATTTCGGCATCCTGAGAGAGAACAACATTCTTTGTAATGTCTGTTCCAGAAATAGTCACATCTTCATGATGGTTCTTGTAGCCTATGTAGTTGTATTTTACCTTGTATGAACCAGCGGGAAGAGCGATTTCATAATTTCCATCAAAATCGGTGCTAGTACCAGTCTTTACCTTTTCGTTTGTGCTTGTCACCATGACGTTTACACCGAAAAGTCCCTCTTTTGTTGCTTCGTCGGTAATCTTACCCTTCAGTTTTGCCGACTGCGAATATCCGCTTATGCAAAAAACTGTCATTGCTAAAACAGCGAATATACTTGATAATAAACGTTTTACCATATAATCGTCCATTAAAACAAATACAAAATTAATCCATTTTTTCTCCGTGGAATGTTTTGGGGGTATATTTTACCCACAGCCGATTGTTTAAGTATTGGCAATCAGATATTTACCAAAGGGATTAAAGCGAAAATATATTATAAATTTTAGAGCAAAACACGCAGGTTCTATTTATTATTCTAACATATATATAATATTGGAATGCGACCTGTCTAACGGAAGGCCTGTCTGACAGAAGACCTGTCTAGCAGAAAACCTGTCCAACGGAAGACCAGTCTAATGGAAGACCGTTAGCCTGCTAGACTGTTAGCCTGTCAGACCGTTAGACTGCAAGCCTTTTCGCCATTAAAACAAACTCATCTGCGTTCCGTCGTCGGGCATAAATGCATCGTCGGAAAGTTTCGACGAATCGTCTTCTGCCTGCGGTTCTTCCTCTGGCTCCTCGTCCTCGGGCTTTACTAGCGGTTCGATAAAACAGATTTCCTTTACTGCGTAGGTTGTGAGTCGCTTGCCACGGGCTGTGATACCCTTTACACCGATAAATTCTTCTGCATCAATAATTTCTGGCTCACGCTTTTCGTCCTTGCCGCCAAAGGTTATCTTAAGCTGCGGATGCTTGTCCTCGCTTACTGCTAGCATATACGAACCTTCGTATTCCGAAACAAACGACTG
>JAEEGL015271911.1_pt1 | contig 28561 bp, 22 predicted proteins | sample 9134231 | NCBI WGS metagenome assembly JAEEGL01 (sample SAMN16246548, study PRJNA631951) | gut metagenome | biome: gut microbiome; feature: rumen; material: fiber-attached | host: Bos | place: Iran: Karaj | collected 2018-10 | reverse complement strand
CGGGAGATTTCTAAAAAATCAAATAGCCTTCAAATGCAAAAAAACAGCAAAGTACCAATCAAAACTAAACAAACAGGGACTAAAAAAATCCAAAAGAATCGATAACATAAATAACAAATTTAAAGGCATACAAAATAACTTCCTAAACCATGCAACACGTTTCATCATAGACTTATGCAGAAAACAGGATGTTGGTACTATAATATTGGGTTATAACAAGAATTTCCAATATAAATCCAATATTGGGCCCATACAGAATCAGATATTTTCACATTATGCTTTCAAACAATTCAAAGAAAAACTGGAAACACAATGCCAATTACATGATATAACACTGATTATTCAGGAAGAATCATATACAAGCAAAAGCAGCTTCCTAGACAACGACATATTACCAGCATATGAAGAAAATCAGAAAAAACAAAATAAATATGAGTTCAAAGGAAAAAGAATCAAACGAGGATTATATAAAACGTTGAAAGGAATACTTATTAATGCAGATGTAAATGCCGCCTGTAATATTATACGTAAAAGTAAGCAGAAATTCAATAATGAACGACTGTGTAAGTGGGTACAGTCCGCTCCAGCTAAAATCAAACTTATATAACAAAAAATAATCATACACATAAAAAGATAATGTTGGATGGGGATTTAAACAAAGAATATATAAGATGATAATATTTATTTTTCTTTTAATTTTATATGTTTTTATCTCATCATCATTATTATTATTTCATTGTATATTAATGTTGTTTGTTTGATTTGAACAAAGACAAAAAAAGATATAATCTTATGTTTTTTTTTAGAATAAGAACAAAGATTATTACTATTATTATTTAGTAATACTTTTATTCTATCAAAAAAATAATTTTGTCGGGGACTCATTTTTAATATTTAATAATAAGTTAATTGGATAAAATACTATGAAAATACGGGTTGTTTGACATTTTTAAAAAATGTGGTTGTATTTCATTGTAGATTAAAATAATTGCTCTGTTTATGAAAGTTATTTTTAGTAATTATCATTTTGCACTGAAAGTAAGGTTTTTTACAGAGATAAAAATTTAAATTAGAGTCATCTTTATATCTTAAAAGAACCTATATTTTATTAGAGTAAAAGTTATATTATGTAAACTATTACTATTTAAAAAAGTAATAATATTGATCAATTTAGAGGATGATAAAATGGTAGAATATGCAATAGCAATGGATATTGGTACTAGTGGTATCAGGGCTCAAGCAATTGATATTTCAGATAACAGTACAATATCTACAACAGTAACATTAAGACACCCTATTCCAGGTGCAAACGTAATGGATCACTTACACTTTGCAGTAAATGTGGGTGGAGATCAGGCACATCAGCTTCTTATTGAAGCAGTAAATAAAGTTGTTGATCAATTAGGAATAGATAAATCTAAAATTGTAAGATTTGCAGTATGTGGTAACCCAATTCAATTATCTTTATTCCAAAACATTGAAATCAGAGATTTAGCATTTTGGGGAACAAATGCTATGGAAAGATTAAATGTTACACCACCAAAAAGAAACTCACAAATCATTAAACCAGGAGATATTGATTTAGATATAAATCCTGATGCAGATGTATATATTCCTCCGGCAATTAAACACGAAATTGGTGCTGACGCATTAGCAATGCTTGTAAAATCCGATGTTGTAAACAGAGAAGGAATTTACTTAGTTTCTGATTTCGGTACAAACGCAGAAATCGCATTAGTTATTGATGGTGAAATTTACTCCTGTTCAGCTGCAGCAGGTCCTGCTATGGAAGGACAAGCAATTGAATGTGGTATGTTAGCTTCACCTGGAGCTATTTCTGATGTAGCACCAGAAGGAACCGATTGGCAAATGAAAGTATTAAACAGTGATTTAAAAGTTGTTGACGGGGATATAATAAATATTGCTGACGGTACCGTTGTTAAACCAAGAGACAATGATACAAAAGCAAGAGGTATTACAGGTACTGGAGTAATTTCAGCATACAGTTTAGGTACAGAACAAAGCGTTATTTCCATACCTGACATTAACACACCTAACGACAAACTTAACTTACAAGATGGTGTATACTTATCCGAAAAAGATTTAACAGAAATAGGTAAAGCTTTAGGTGCATTCAGAGCTGCTCACATTACATTATGTGTAGAATCAGGTATTGATTTCGATGATATCGATGCAGTATATATGGCAGGTGCATCAGGTTTCTATGTAGACCCATTGAAATCTTTAACTGTTGGTCAAATTCCGGCAAACTCATGGGATATTTATCAAATTGGTAACACTTCATTAGCAATGGCAAGAGATATTGTAGAAAATCCTGACTTATTACAAGAGTTACAAGAAATTGCTGATGGAATGCAAGGTAACCATATCACATTAGCAACATCAGAAGTATTTGAAAAAATATACGGATTAGAATTAGCAGTATGTGAACAAAACATGCCTTTATGGAAATATGATGAATGGTTAGAAAGTTACGGTTACGGAAACTTACCTGAACTTGAAGAAGATCCTGAAATTCATAGAATTTATGAAAGTGATATTCCTGACATAGGTATTAACGGTTTATCCATTATTGAAGAAGTAGGTACAAAACTTGAAAATAAAGTAGAAGGTTGTACAAATTGTAAAGCATGTGAAAACGAATGTCCTGAAGATGCTTTAAAAATCAATGATGGTGTTGCAACAATCCGTTCTGACTTCTGTAATGGAAGTGCATGTTTAAGATGTGAAAGAATATGTCCTGACAAAGTATTCTTATATGAAAAATTATTCTACATCCAAGGAGAAGAAGCAACTCAATTATAACTTCCCTTACTTTTTTTTTAATTCATTTTTTTTAAAGTTGTTATTTATGAAAGCAATAGTTTTTGATAATGCAGGCACAATCCTTAAAAGAGTAACTTCTTTAAAAGATATGTCTACAAATAATATTATTTTTGAAACAAATACTATTGGTATTGCTAATAAAAATGAAAATAATATAATTCTTGTTTTTCAAACTCCAACTAAAGATTTAATTAAGTTGAATACTAAAATTATAGATTTTCTTAAAATTAATAAGGAAGCATATGAAATAAGTTATTCTCAAAAAAATTTTACTAAAAATGATGTAATTGAAGCACTTGAACAGGATACTACAACATTTAATGATATCGCAGAAACGGCTCATGCTTTAATAAACAGGTATGATATAGAAATCTGTAGTGGATCGGCCATGATAATTAACTTATCAGAAAAAAAAATTGAATATGTTTATACTGCTGGCGGATTATTTTTTGATAAAACCGAATTTTTATTCAAAAAACTTCATGATATGCAAATTCCTGTTTACATAGCCTCGGGGGATAATGAACATTCTCTTAAAAAAATTGCTTCTATTTTGAATATTCCTGAAGAAAATGTTTATCATACTTGTAACATAAATTGTAAAGAAAAAGTTGTTTCAAGTTTACAAAAAAGATATTCTCATGTAACAATGGTTGGAAATCATACAAATGATTCTTTGGCAATAAAAAAAGCAGATGTCGGTATTTTAACTATTCAACAAGGTGAAAAATTGCCGGATAATTTAAAAGAAAATTCAGATTATATTATTAAAGATATAAAAGAAGTATTAAATATTCTTGATTTTTAAAAAGTTTCTGCTATAGGGATATTTGCATTTTCTCAAAATTAAAAATTTAAAAAAAGGAGTTTAATATTTGTTTAAAACTTCCTTAATTATTTGTTCTTTGTCGTCTTCGTTTTTTGCTATAACGTTTAATGTATTTTCTAATGCTTCACGAGTAGGTTGGATTTCACCCAATGCTATTAGTGATTCTACCCAATCAACTGTTGCTCTTATAGAAGGTTTTTTAGTTATATCAAGTTTTCTTATTTTTTGAGTTTTTTCAACTATTTCTTCAACTAACTTGTCTTCAGCTGTTGGAACTCTTTTGTTAATGATGGTAACTTCACGTTCATAATCAGGGTAATCTATGTATAAATATAAACATCTGTCTTTAGTTTCGTCCAGTAAAGAACGTTGAGCATTTGAAGTAAGAACAACTATCAAATCATTTTTCAATGTAAATGTATCCAAATCGTTTACAGTAATCTCTTTTTCACCAAGAGCTTGTAATAAAAAACTTTCCAATTCTTCATCAGCTTTATCTATTTCATCTATTAATAATACTGATGGTTTTTCATTACTAAATGCTGTGAGTAGAGGTCTTTGAATAAAGAATTCATCAGAAAATATTGTCAAATCCTCTTTATTTTCTCTGGCCATTTCTAAATATAGTAACTGTTTCTGATAATTCCATTCTCCAACAACCTGTTCGAATGTTATTCCTTCATAACATTGAATCCTGAAGAAATCTCTATCAAAACTGTCCGCAATTGTTTTTGCAAGTTCCGTTTTTCCAGTTCCGGGAGGTCCTTCTATTAATATAGGTTTTTTTAAAGCAAATGCTAAAAATAAGGTTGTATCGATTTGATCATTAGAAATATAATTATGTTCTTCTAACTTATTTTTAATTTCTTCAATTTCTTTCATTAATTTCACCTTGAGGTGTATTTATCAATATCCTTTTAATTGTTAATTATATGAATTTGAATTAATTGTTTATTACATATCTTAATTGGATATGATTATTGATTTGTATTCCATTTATTTAATAAATGAATCATATGTGGATAAACTATGATTCATATGTTGTAAAGTAATGGATTTGAATACAATCTTTAATTTTAAAATTATAATAAGGTTTAATACTAATTAAGTATTTATAACTAGTAACTTATTATATTTTTTATTGATACTTTTAAAGCAAATAAATTAAATTTATTCTTTGGATATTGGATTAAATGTTTTTAATATGCTTCCTACTTTTATTTTATTATGATTTCTAAGAAATATATATGAAAAATTTTATATAATATTTTCTATATATAACATTTTATACTTACTGTTGAAAAATGTGTAGGAGGTTTGGTTTTTGGTTGAAGAGGATTTTCAAAATGATATTGATTATCAATTTTTAGAAACTAAATTCTTACATTCCTTAATGAAAGGAGTTAGGAATATATTCTTGTTGTGGCTGATTAGTCAAGAAAAAATTCATGGCTATGCTATAATTTCTAAAATCAATGAAATCTATTCTAATATGGGTGTGAAAGTAGTTCATGGAAGCACGATTTATCCTTTATTGCACTCTTTGGAAAAAGATGGATTGATTGTTAGTTCTGAAGAGTATAATGGTAATCATAAAGTTAAAATGTATGAAATAACTGAAAGAGGTATTATTACATTAAATTCAATTAAAAAATTTATCAAACAAAGACCATCAAATGATACTCTAATAACTTACTTTGATGATATGTTGTTCAATGATAGAGAATTTATCTTTAAAGAGGGGGTGAGGTAATGAAATATGCAATTGAAACGAATGATTTGGTCAAGGTATATGATAACAATTTTAAAGCTGTGGATAATCTTAACTTATTTGTTGAGAATAAAACAATAGGAGGTATACTTGGACCTAACGGTGCCGGAAAAACTACTACAATAAAAATGTTAACCTGTTTAATTCCTAAAACAAGTGGTGAAGCTAAAGTTGCAGGTTTTGATATAACAAAAGAGCCGGATGAGGTGAGAAATAGGATTGGTATGGTTCCACAAATGGTCAGTTTATACAAAGATTTAACAGTCCGTGAAAATGTGGAATTATGTGCCGATTTCTATAATGTTGACCAATCAACAAAAGATAAAAAAATTGATGATTTGTTGGAACTGGTAGATATTAAATACGCTCAGGATAAGTATGTTAAACAATTATCCGGGGGAATGCAACAAAAAACATCTGTTGTTGCAAGTTTAGTACATAGTCCGGACATATTATTTTTGGATGAACCAACAGTAGGTTTGGATCCTACCACTAAACGGGTATTATGGGATTTGATGGTTGATTTGAATGAAGAAGGACGTACAATAATCTTATGTTCTCATGATATGTATGAAGTGGATAAGATATGTGATAACATAAATATTATTGATTCTGGAAAAGTTGTAGCTAATGACACTCCTCAAGGATTAAAAGACCAGTTGTTGAGTAATATTGAAGAAAATAATAAACAAATCAGAGAATCAATTTTCAAATTAGAACAGGAAGGAATTGATGAAAATAAAGAACAAATAAATGGTCTTAAATCCTCATTAACTGATGAAAGTGAAAAAGTTACCGTATTGGTGTCAAATATTAATGAAGATATGTTAAATTCTTTAGAAAACTTGGATGTTGTACAAGAAGTAACTACTTTGGGTAATACTCGTTTGAATATTTCTTTAAAACGTTCAGAAACATCAGTAAATGAAGTAATTAGCACTATATTGAAAAATGGTGGAAATATTGCTTCAATAAAAACAAACGATCCGACTCTTGAGGATGTTTTTGTAGCAATAACTGCTAAATCAAGGAGGAGGATAAATGATGGAACGTAAAAAAATATGGTGGATGATAAAAAAGGATTTATTAACCTTGTGGAGACATAAAGTACAATTTGTATCATTGATTTTGTTTCCTATTCTGATGATTGCGCTTTGTGGATGGGGAATGGGTGGAACAGTAGAAAATACTCCTGTTGTTATAGTTAAACAAACGTCAGGTTATATTACTGATCAAGCCATAAATGCAATAAAAGAAGATAAGACTTTTGAGGTTAAAGATATTTTATCAGATCCTGATGAAGCAAAAAAGATGGTTGATAAGGGTGAAGTTAAATCGGCTATAATTTTATCCTCTGACTTTGAAAAGGATGGTTCGAGAAATGCTATTCTTTATATTGATTCTTCTGATCAAATGACAACTCAGATGGTGGTACCGACTACTCAACGAATATTCGCATCATTATCTGAACAAATAGAAATAAATAAAATAGCATCAGCCAATAGAAATACAAATCAACTAACATCAATGAAACAGGCAATAAAACTTCAAATAAATAAAATTTATGGTGAAATTGAATATATTGACTTTTTATTACCTGGAGTACTTGCAATGACAATGTTTATGTCTTCAATGTTAGGTTTAGGTGATTCAATTGCAGGTGAACGTGAAAGAGGAGAATTAGCTAGATTATTCATGACTCCAACAAGTATTTCTTCAGTACTTACTGGAAAAATCATTTCTCAGGTAGTTAAAGAAATGATAAGAGCAATAATTTTAATATTGTCTGCAATGTTAATATTCAATGTGGTATTAAATGGAAGTCTGGCTTTATTGATATTAGTTATGTTAATTTCAGTTTTATGTTTCGTTGGATTTGCTATGATGATTTCTGCAACAGCTAAAACTCAGGAAGATTATATTCAGATAGTTATGCCTTTAGCAATACCTATGATGTTTATATGTGGTGTATTTTTCCCAAAAGAGACAATGCCTTGGTTATTACAGAAAATATCATATATTTTACCATTAACTTATGCTGAAGATGCTTTTCGTGCAGTAATGTTGCAGGGTGCTGGTTTAAGTTCAATTGCAATGGATTTAGTGGTATTGTTGATGTTTACAGCATTATTCTTTATAGTTGGTGTTGTTAGATTTAATAGGGATATTTAGGAGGATAGGGTATGTTTCATTTTAAAAAATTCAGTATTTGTTTTATAATACTTTTAGTATTTGTGGGAAGTTTATCTTCTATGGCTGCTGCTGATTGGCCTATGTTTCAGGATAATAATCGACATACAGGTTATGTTAAACAGGACACATCTTTTTCAACTCAAACATGGACAGTTCAATTGGATGGCGCGGTTACCACAACTCCTGTATTGTGTGGTGACAAGTTATTTGTAGGAACTCAAGCAGGAACAGTATATGCATTGGATCCTCAAGATGGAAGTATTTTGTGGAATTTTACAACAAATGATGCTATTCATTCAAGTTGTGCAGTTTCAGGAAATACATTATATGTTGGTTCCGATGACAGCTATTTGTATTCTATAAATACAGATAACGGTAAAGAAAATTGGAAATATAAAGCTGGAGACAGTATAAAATCTTCACCGGCATTAGATTCCGAAAAAGTATACTTTGGTTCCGACGATGGAATTTTACATGCAATCAATAGAGACAACGGTTCATTGGAGTGGCAATATAAAACTGAAGATAATATTCAATCTTCTCCATCAATAAGTAATGGTACATTATACTTTGGTTCCGATGATGATAAAATATATGCAGTTTCTACTGATGATGGTTCTTTAAAATGGGATTATGATGTGGGGGATGATGTAAAATCATCACCTGCTGTTGTTAATGGTACTGTATTTATTGGTTCATCAGATAATCAGGTTTATGCTTTGGATGGAGAAAATGGTGAGGAAGTTTGGATTTATAATGCAGGATCTTCAGTAATATCTTCTCCATCTGTTGATGAAAGACAATCCACTGTATATGTTGCTACTGAAAAAGGAAATATTTTAGCATTGGATATGAGGGATGGACTTAAAAAATGGGAAGTTAAAACAGGTAATTCTATAAATTCCACACCATCCATATTTGGAAATAATATAGCTGTTGGAACTTCAGCAGGTAATATGTTAATGCTTAACAAGTTTACTGGTCAAAATGTTTGGACATTTAATCCGGGATATATAGATAATTTTGCAGGAAGTATCTCTGCTTCACCAGTAACTAGTGGCGGTTCTTTATTCATGGCTTCTGAAGATGGAAATGTTTACTCATTGAACACGGATCAACAGGTTGGTCCAACAAGTGTATATTCGTATTATCTTGTAATAATTGGAGTTATCCTTGTTGCTTTAATACTGGCTATTAAAAAATTTGTATTTGATAAACGGAAGAATGTTTAATCATTCTTCATTTTTTTTTAAAAAACGATATTGCACATTTCATATATTAAAAACTATTTTTAAGAGTTAATTAAAAAAAGATAATATTTACTGTAAAAATTAATTTGTTTATTTTTAAAAAAAATCAGATTTCTCAAAAAAAGGAGTTATTATTTTAAAGTTTTAAAATTAGATAAAAAAGTGGTAAATAAGATTATTTACTTAATCTTATTTCGATTGCAGATACGTTGGAGGAAGTTCCTTCGTTTCCAACAATTTCTTCTGTGCTGATGTCTATACTTTTAACTTCCACATCAGAAATAAATCGGTTTCTTACGATTTCAGCTACATCTACTGCTCTACTAATAGCTCTACCTCTTGCTTTTAATATTACTTCTGTTACTCCACTGTTCATTTGTGTAACTACAGCTAAAACGTAGTTCATTACTGGTTTGTTTCCAATGTATACGATATTTTCTTCTGCCATTTTTGTTCCTCCATAATTTTATAATATAATTTATAACTTACATTATATTTATATTTTTAATGATTTTTTACTTATTTAAGCTTTTAACAAAGTATCACTTTAAAAAAATAAAGTAAATAATAAATAAAGTTTAATTTAATCTCTTAACATCAATAGTTTATTTGTTGAACTTAATATAGCATCTATACTTGCTTTAACTATGTCTTCATCAGTTGCCCTGCCGGTGGCTTTGTTGCCTTCATCGTCAACAGTAATTACAAATACTTCACCTAATGCATTTGTTCCGCCAGTAATTGCTTCAATGTGGTATTCTTCTAATTCAAATTTAACAATTTCATTTACTAAAGATTGTATAGCATTTAATGCTGCATCTACTGGACCAACACCTGTTTCAGCCCTATATTTAACTTCTCCATCTAAATCTAATTTGACGGTGGCTGTTGGTAAAGTGCTGTCACCAGTCATAACACTAATACCTAATAATTTTATTCTTTCAACAGTAGGTTTACCTTGGATTGCTTCTGCAACGGATCTGAAATCAATATCGGTAATGGTTTTTCCAGAATCTCCCATGGCTTTAACTTTTTTGAATAATTCATCGAATTGTTCATCATCAAGGTTAATGTTATATTCTTCAAGTTTTGATTTAATAGCATTAGCTCCAGTTAATTTACCTAAAACAATTCTTCTTTTATGTCCTACTTCTTCAGGATAAAATGCTTCATATGTGTTACTGTTTTCTAAAACACCTTGAACGTGTATACCTGCTTCATGTGCAAATGCATTTTCACCGACAATAGCTTTGTTTGGTGGCATTTTTACTCCAGAAATTCTTGAAACAGTTTCTGATGTGTTTACAAGAAGTTCTGTGTTAATGTTTGTATTGATGTTGTATGCTTTCTTTAAAGTCATTACAATTTCTTCAAGAGATGCATTTCCTGCTCTTTCTCCAAGACCGTTGATAGTACATTGTGCCTGTTGTGCACCTGCTTCAATAGCTGCTAAAGAGTTTGCAACAGCTAAACCAAAATCATTGTGGCAATGAACACTAATTGGAACATGAATAACTTCTTTAATGTTTGTTATGAGTTCATTCATTTTAGAAGGTATTGTAACTCCTACGGTGTCCGGAACGTTAATTTTATCTACTTTTGCTTCTTGGACTGCTCCAAATACTTCTAATAGGTAATCAAGTTCTGTTCTTGTTGCATCTTCACATGAAAATTCTGCAACTATGCCGTGGTCTTTAATATAATCAACTGCAGAAACTGCTTTGTTTAATATTTCTTCTTTACTCATTTTGAGCTTATATTCTCTATGAAGTGGTGATGTTCCTATGAATGTGTGAATGTATTCTGCATCAGAATCGATTGCTTTATCAATGTCGACAGGTAATGCTCTGGCTAATCCACTAATCTGTGCATCAAAGCCTTGTTTTGCTGCCTCTTTAAATGTTCTTTGTTCTCCTGGAGATGCTGCTGGGAAACCCAATTCGATAACATCTACACCTAATTTGTCTAATTTATCTGCTACTACAATTTTTTCATCAGTTGTTATCGTAACACCAGGTGTTTGTTCACCATCTCTGAGAGTGGTGTCATAAATCATAACATCTGATGGTGGGTTGAATGTCATATTTTTTTCACTCCATTTAGTTTATAATACTATTATTTTTATCATTTTATATAATCTTATCTAATTTATTATTCAGATTTTAATAAAAAAAAGTAAATTATTCTTATTTTTAGTTTTTAAACTAAAGAAATTATTAATGTTGTAAAATTACGAATTCCTGGTGCTAATCCTAATATGTAAATTGCTAATTTTAACATATGGTTTGTAGTTTTTTCATCAACTTCTTTATCTATTATATATAAAATTAATAGGATTATTCCGATTTTTAGAGGATACATTATCAAAGCAGTTCCGGACATATTAATTAAAAATGTAGGTAAAACGTGTTGTTCATAGTATCCGAAAAAGTCCATTGCAACAAAAGTTGAGGTTGCGTCAAATATATGTGCGGAAAGAACTTCCAAATTGCCTTTATTATTCAGAAGTTTAATATTATTTCTTAATAATATAAATATTCCTGAAATGAAAAACCATATCAACAGTTCAAATATAGTTATTTCCAGATTTATGCCATGAATAATTATTAAAATTATGTTTGGAATAAGGATTATGCTGCCAAAAATTGTTATAATGTTGGAATATTTTATGTTTGAATGTTTTTCAATTATTATACTAATGATTAATATTAAAATGGTCAGTAATCCTATGAAAATGTATATTCCGGGTGTTGCCAGTAGATGTATTCTGGGATAAATATGGTTATCAACCAATGCTCTGCTTGTTGATCCAAATAGGATAATTGGAATTAGGGGATAAACTAAATCTAAGGGGTCCTTATCAATTTTGTTAAAAATTTTTATAATTCCCAATATTATCATACCCAATATCAATCCAAATATGATAGTATTGAATGTGGTATAACCCGGATGTAAATAAAAAAAATTATCCATTATGAATTCTTTAAACATATATTAATCTATTAAAATAGATTATAAAATAGATTATGTTTTTATTTATTTGACTTAAACTAACATTTTATAAAGAAATTAAATTTATTCACGTGATATTATGGCAGAAACAACTAGTATTTTAATAAAAGACACAACAATCATATCCGACGAAATTGAAAAATCTTCAGTATTGGTAGTGGATGATACCATTCAGGAGATAAGTAATTCTTTAAATGATAATGACGCCGAAATAATAATAGATGGTTCTAATAAAATAACTATGCCTGGTTTAATCAACACTCATTCTCATGTTGCAATGACTTTATTAAGGGGTGTTGGTGATGATCAAAGTTTACAAACTTGGTTAGAAGAATATATTTGGCCTAAAGAAGCTAATCTAAATGATGAATTGGTGTATTTAGGTTCAAAGTTGGCCATGGCTGAAATGATCAAGACAGGAACAACAACTTTTAATGACATGTATTTTTTCATGGAAGAAACAGCTAAAGCTGTGGATGAATCAGGTATGAGGGCCGTTTTAGGTTATGGTATGATTGATTTATTTGATGATGAAAAAATGAAATCAGAATTAAAAGAATCTGAAAAATTGATTAAAAACTGTCATCAAACTTGTGAAAATAGGGTTTCTGTTGCAGTGGCACCTCATGCTCCTTATACCTGTTCTGAAGAGTTACTTATCAAATCTAAGGAATTGGCTTCTAAACACGATTTAAAATTACATATTCACGTTTCGGAAACTAAAAAAGAAGTAAACGATATTAAAAACAATACTGGAAAAACTCCTTTTGAATATTTGGACAGTATTGGTGTTTTAGATTCAAACACAATTGCTGCACATGGTGTATGGCCTACTGATGATGAAATGAATATTATCAAAGAAAAACAGGTATCTATTGCCCATAATCCCTCAAGTAATATGAAATTAGCTTCTGGTATAGCACCAATAACAAAATATTTGGAAAATGGAGTTAATGTTGGTATTGGAACAGATGGTGTATCTTCAAATAACAATTTGGATATGTTTAGTGAAATGAAATTAACTGCTTTTTTACAGAAAGTTAACACACTTAATCCACAGGTATTACCAACAAAAGATACTTTTAAAATGGCTACTAAAAATGGTGCACAGGCATTAGGCATTAATGCAGGTTCTTTAGAAGAAGGTAAATTGGCAGATATTATTTTAGTGGATACATTAGTTCCACATATGACTCCTGTACGTAATGCATTGAGTAATATCATTTACTCTTCATTAGGAACTGATGTGGATACAGTAATTTGTAATGGAAAAATATTATTAGAAAATAAGGAGTTAAAAACTATCAATGAACAGGAAATAATTCAACAGGTAAATGAAAAAGCTTTTGAATTATAATTTATAAATTATTGATAATTTCATTATTTTTTTTTTAAAAAAAAAGGAATATGAATCAATAGATTCATGATAACATATTTGTAATTCCAGCATAAGCAATTAATTTTTCGAAAACATTTTGAGGAACAACTCGTATGTTTCCTTTTGAATACTGGTCGGTGACTGTACTTAGTAAATCAACTTTTTTACCACTACTTTTAGTAGCATTGATTATTCCATCAGCTAAACCTTCTATAGCGTCACCTCTGGTTGCACCATTTTCATCCTGGTCATTACGTAAGAATTCTAGTGAATCAGTAGTAACTTCTTGGCCATTTGAATATACTGGTCCGACAGTATTAATCATTGCATCAATAGCATCAGGTGTAACTACTACTACAATATCAGAGTCTTCTCCTGTATTGTATTTAACAATTTGTTGTGCTCTTTGAGTACCTTCCTCTAAATTCTCTGTCCATAAAGAGTCATGAAGATACCATTGAGATACACCTTCACTTCTCAAATCTGCTGGTGGTGTAAGGGATGGATCATATAATCCTCCAGGATATACTGGAGTTACTTCACCCAATTGACCATCATTTAATTCAATAATAAATGCCATGTCTACTGCACCAACTCCTGCTCTTTGTTCTGTCGGATCTGTACATAATACTAAAACATTATGTTTTCCTTGAAACTCTGACTTACCTTGCTGATAATTCATAAAAAAGGAAAATCCTGCTGCAACAATAGCTATAAGTAAGATAAGGATTATGGCAAGAACTATTTTCTTTTTTGATACCATATTTTAACCTTCATATTTTTTTTTATTTTTAAATATTTAATATTCTATTTTTTAAATTATAAATGATATTCTATTAAGAAAATTTTTTTATTTAGTAACTATAAATAAATAAGTAGTATAAAAGGGGGATTTTAATTGAGAGTACCAGAGTCTATACGAAATACTAGGGGATTTAATAAAGCACGAAAAATTAAGCATACTATGGTTGATGCAAAAGGTAAATACTCTGATAAAGTTAAAACAAACGTTAAAGAAATTCTTAGAAAAAAACGTCATTTGTCTGATGATGAAAAACAAAGAATCATAGATTTAATTCATCAGGATAATGAAAAAAATGAAATTCCGTTATTTGTTAACTCTCCTTTGGTATCTATTATAATTGTTAATAGAAATGGTGCTTCTCATTTATCCAGATTATTAAAGGTTATTGATGAGACTATTCATTTAAATTATGAAATCATAATTGTTGACAATCATTCTCATGATAACTCAATGCAGTTAATTGAAAGTTATAAAAATTTACCTATTACTGTTATAAGAAATAAAAATAATGAAACTTTTTCATATGCAAATAATCAGGGAGTAGGAATAGCAAAAGGGGAATATTTATTATTCCTGAATAATGACATTAAACCATTGGATGGTTGGTTAAATTATCTGTTGGAAACTATGCTGTCTTCCGAAAATGTTGGAGCTGTAGGTTCTAAATTAATTTATCCTGATTGTGATACTTCCAAAATCAATAAAGAGAAGTCATATACAATTCAACATTCTGGAATCTTTTTTAAAGAGGGTGACGGTTATATTAAACCATTTAATAGGGACAATGCTGAAGAATATGAAAGTTTATTGAACAAAACAGAAGAGGAAGAAATTATTGCAGTAACTGCAGCATGTATGTTGGTAAAAAAATCCACTTATTTGGAAGTGGGTGGTTTTGATAATAATTATGTTTACGGTTATGAGGATGTAGATTTATGTCTTAAACTACATAAAGCAGGGTATAAAAATATTTATAATCCTAAGTCGGTATTGTATCATTATGAATTCGGAACTCAGGAAAAGAATAATAATAATGAAGTCAGGGATAGAAGACTTAATAACCAACGTATTTTCATTAAAAAATGGAATAAATGGTTAAGAAAAGAATTAATTCAAGATAAATTTTATAATAAACATATTTTTACTAATAAACCATTAACAGTTTCTTTTGTAGTAACTCAATCTGATGAGAATACAACTGCAGGTGATTATTTTACCGCACTGACTTTGGCAAAACAATTAGAAAAATTTGGGTGGAATATTAAGTACCAATCAAGAAGAAAATCTAAGGGACAACGGGATTGGTATTTTGTTGATGAGGATGTTGATGTTTTAATTTCCTTATTGGACGCTTATGATTTAACTAAAGTGGAATGTAAAAATGGATTGTTGGTAAAAATTGCCTGGATGAGGAATTGGTTTGAAAGATGGGTTGAAAATCCGTCATTCAAAAAATATGACTTGGTATTTGCCAGTAGTAAAATTGCATGTAACTTTGTAAAAGAAAAAACAGGAATTGATGCAGTATATTATCCTTTAGCATCAGACTCTGACATGTTTAATGAGAACGTGCCTAGTTCTGAGGATTATCGTTGTGATTATTGTTTCACTGGTAGTTATTGGGATGCAAAAAGGGAAATAATTGAATATTTAAATCCGGAATTATTGGATTATAAATTTAATTTATATGGGGCAAATTGGAATAAAATTCCTAAATTTTCCAAATATACAAAGGGTTTTGTGCATTATGAAGACATGCCTAAGGTATACTCTTCCTGTAAAATAGTTATAGATGATGCAAATCACGTTACTAAAGAATGGGGTTCTGTAAACAGTAGGGTATTTGATAGTATATCTTCAGGTAAACTTGTTGTTACAAACGGAACAAAAGGAAATAATGAAGTATTCGGTGGAAAAATACCAGAATACCATTCCGAAGAGGAATTAACAGATATCATAAATTATTATTTAATCAATTCGGATGAAAGGGAAGAAAAAATCAAATATTTACAGGATATTGTATTGGGAAATCATACATATCAACATAGAGCAAATACTCTTAAAGAGGTATTGGAGGAATATTATAAAAAACCGAAGATAATTATAAAAACACCAGTGCCTTCCTGGAACGAAATACACAGGTGGGGAGATTTCTATGTTGCAGAAGGACTTAAAAATGAATTTGAGAAGAAGGGGTATATTGTAAAAATTCAAATGCTCTCTGAATGGAATGATTCATCTGATTCTATAGGTGATACGGTTATTGTATTAAGAGGATTGTCTTATTACAAACCTAAAGTTCAACATTTTAATATAATGTGGAATATTTCTCATTCAGATTTAGTTTCTTTAAATGAGTATGAACTGTATGATTATGTTTTCATTGCGTCAAAATACTGGACGGAACAGTTAAAGGATAAGGTTAAAGTACCAGTTGAATGTATGTGGCAATGTACGGATATTAATAAATTTTACCCTGAGTACAATGAAAAATATAAATCAGACTTGTTGTTTGTTGGTAACTCCAGAAAAGTTTATAGAAAAATTTTAAAAGATTTACTGCCTACTGAACATAATTTGTCAGTTTATGGGGCTGATTGGGGCGGATTAATTAATAAAAAATATATTAAAGGAGATCATATTCCAAATGATGAATTGCATCAAGCATATTCTTCTTGTAAAATTTTATTGAATGATCATTGGGAAGACATGCGTGAAAAAGGTTTCATTTCCAACAGAATATTTGATGGACTGGCTTGTGGAGCTTATATAATTTCTGATGAAGTATCCGGACTGGATGAATTATTCAAAGGAAGAGTATCCACATACAGTACGGTTGATGAATTAAATACTCTTATTGATGATGCCTTAAATAATCCTAAAAAGGTCAGCAATGATATAAGTGGCCATACATATGAGGATAGGGTAAATCAGTTTATGGATGTTATCAATTAATTATAGAAATATTTAAGAATATTGTAAAATAGAAGTTTAATTAATAGATTTTATTTCAAGATTTATATTTTTTTAAATCTTGTTTAAAACTTTTGATAGATGATTTATTATGGCGGAAATTCAAATTAAAGGACTAAATGATTTTAGTAGATATAAATCCTTATTGAGCGAGTTAGTTCGAAAAGATATTAAAAAGAAATATCGTCGTTCAGTATTGGGTGTTTTATGGAGTTTTCTTGATCCTTTATTACGTATGATAGTATTGACAATAGTATTTTCTGCATTGTTCCACAGAGTACATAATTACCCAGTTTATTACTTATCTGGTCAATTAACATTATCATTGTTCACTGGTGGTTCTACTCAAGCTATGCAAAGTTTAGTAAGTTCTTCTGGAATTTGGAAGTCAATTTATGTTCCCAAGTATTTATATGCACTTTCATCAGTTTTATCCAATTTTGTAACTTATGCATTATCTTTAATAGTTTTATTTGCAATTATGTTGGTTACAAATTCTGAGTTTACAGTTTTCATAATATTTGCTAGTTTACCGATTTTAATATTGCTGGTGATGACTTTGGGTGTTGGTCTTATATTGGGTACGTTAAATGTATTTTTCAGGGATATTGAACATTTATATTCGGTATTTTGTTTGATGCTGTTATATGCTTTACCGATATTTTATCCTGCAGATATTTTGCCCGAACAATTTAAGTTTATTCAAACATATAACCCATTGTTCTATATAATTAGCTGTGTCAGGGATTGTTTCTATTATGGAAAATTGTATAGTTTAAATGATATTATCATCCCTACAATTGCTGCTATTATATTGTTGGGTATTGGAATATTCTTATTAAAACGTTATCAGGATAAATTTATATTATATGTATAACTAACAGGGAGAGAAAAATGTCTAAAAAAACAGTTATTGAAGTAAATAATGTAAGTATGGAATTTAATCTTAGCGAAGAGAAAACCGATAATTTAAAAGAATATGTGATTAAATTATTAAAACGGGAAATTCACTTTCAATCTTTTTGGGCTTTGAATAATGTTTCATTGAAGATATATCAAGGTGAAAAAGTAGGATTTGTAGGATTAAATGGTGCTGGTAAAAGTACTTTACTTAAAATTATTTCCGGTGTTTTAAAACCAACAAAGGGGTCTGTTAAGGTAGATGGTTCTATAGCTCCATTGTTAGCATTAGGTGCAGGTTTTGATATGGATTATACAGGTAGGGAAAATATTTACTTGAATGGTGCAACATTAGGATATTCCAGGGCTGAAATGGATAAAAAATATGAAGGTATAGTGGAATTTTCTGAACTTGAAGATTTTATTGATGTTCCTGTAAAAAATTATTCCTCTGGTATGAGATCACGTTTAGGTTTTTCCATAGCAACTTCTGTAAGTCCTGATATTTTGATTCTTGATGAAGTATTGTCTGTAGGGGATTTATCTTTTCAAACAAAATGTCAGGAGAGAATGAGAACCGTAATGTCGGAAGCATCCATGTTATTTGTTTCTCACTCTGTATCTCAGGTAAGAAAGTTATGTGACAAAGCTATATGGTTACATAAAGGTTCAATCATTGCTTCCGGAGAGGTAAATGAGATTTGTGATCAGTATGAAGCTTATGTAAAAAATTTATAACTTTATTTCTTTTTTTTTTTAATTATGTGGTGTTTTGATGCAATTTAATGTTGATTCTTTAGTAACTGTAGTTATTCCAAATTATAACAACAAGGAGTTATTAAATAATCTTTTAATTTCATTGTCATCTTCTATTTCTTTGAATCATATTATTATTGTTGATAATGCGTCTCAGGATGGTAGTGCTGATTTTATTAAAAAAAATTATCCTGAAATAATTTTAGTAGAAAACAGTTCTAATATGGGTTTTGCATATGCAGTCAATCAGGGAATTAGATTAGTTAAAACAGAATTCGTATTTCTTTTAAATAATGATACTCTTGTTGAAAATGATACTATAAGTAATCTTATCAAAACCATAAACAGTTCTCCAAATATTTTTTCAGTATCCTCTAAAATGATACAATATCATAAACAGAATCTTTTGGATGATGTAGGTGATGAATACACCATCATGGGGTGGAGTAAACGAAGAGGATACAATCAAGAAAAAACAAGGTATATTGAAGATGAAGAAGTTTTCAGTGCATGTGCAGGGGCTGCTTTATATAGAAGGGACATATTTGATGAAATAGGTTTTTTTGATGAAAATTTTGAGAGCTATGTGGAAGATATGGATCTAAGTTTCAGAGCAAGATTGCATGGTTATAAATCTTATTATTCTTCAAAAGCTTTGGTTTATCATTATGGTAGTGCAACTACAGGGTCACGTTATAATGCATTTAAAGTAAAAATTTCTGCTAGAAATAATATTTATTTGATTTATAAAAACATGCCTTTGTGGATGAAAATTATTAATGGTGTCTTTATTATTGCAGGCATATTTATCAAGTATTTATTCTTTTATAAAAAAAATCTTGGAAAGGAATATATTGCTGGAATTAAAGAAGGATTATCATCAAGGAATAAATTAACTAAATCATGTACTCCTTTAATTAATTCTTTGAAAATAGAATTATTGTTAATAAAAAATACAATTACATTTTTTAAATAGGTGTTTTTAATGGATTTATCAATCATAATTGTAAATTTCAGAACATATGATTTAACAAAACAAACTATCAGTTCAGTATTGGATACGGTAAAAAATATTGAATATGAAATATTGGTGGTGGATAATGATTCTGCTGATGGTAGTTTGGAAAAATTAATTCAGGACTTTAAAAATGAATCTTTGGTAAAATTTATTAAAAATAATCATAATGATGGATTTGCAGTAGCTAATAATCTTGCATTTAAAGAGGCTAAAGGTGAATATACTTTACTTCTAAATAGTGATGTAATTGTTAATGATAGAACAATAAATGAATCATTGGACTATATAAAAAATAATAAAAATATAGGAATTTTAGGTTGTAAAGTAGTTTTACCTGATGGAACTTTGGATAAGGCTTGTAGAAGGTCTTTCCCTACATTTAAAGTTTCTTTTTATAGGATGTCCGGTCTTTCTAAATTATTCCCAAATAGTAAACGTTTTAATCAATATAATCTTTCATACTTGGATGAAAATGGAGTTTATCCGGTGGATTGTGTTGTAGGTGCATTTATGTTAATTGATTCTGCAGTCATGCGAAAGTGTAATGGTCTGGATGAATCTTACTTTATGTATGGTGAAGACATAGATTTATGTTATAAGGTTAAGGAATTGGGTTATGAAGTATATTATTTTGGAAAATATGATATAATTCACTATAAAGGTGCTAGTGGTAAAAATAAACGTTTATTGTATGAATTTTATAAATCCATGGAAATATTTTATAATAAACATTATAAAAAAGAGGATTCCTTTGTAATAAACATAATAACTTATATTAGTATATGGGGATTATATTATGTTAAGTTACTATTTTTAAACATTAAAAATCTTTTCACATAATAACTTTAATAATACTTTTTATTATATGAACAACATAATATTAATATTATAAAGTGGTATTATGATAAGAGAAAACCAACAATTATTCAATGTATTAAATGTTTTTTTTGATATACTTGTTTTAATTTTTTCAACGTTGCTAGTTTGTTATCCATTTTCTACAAAAATATTAAAATCAAGTTTTAATTTTAATTTTGAAACATGGTTGGTTTTTTTTATAATATTAATTCCTAGCTATATTTTCTTATATAATATCTTTTCATTATATACTCCAAAAAGGACAGATAGGTCCATCTTCTCAGCAGCATACAATATAGGACAAGTCAATCTGTTTGAATTTTTATTTTTATTGTTAATTAATTATTTGGGCGTTATTAAAATTCCACTAAACTTTTTAGTATGTTTTTTAATTTTTAACACTATTTTAGCAATATTGGAACGTGCTATTATTAGGTTTTTCTTAAGATCAATGCGTTCAAATGGTTTTAATATAAAATATGTATTGATAATTGGTGCCGGTGAAGTGGGGGAACATTTGGTAGATACTATTAAATCAAACTCTTATTTGGGATATCATGTAATCGGTTTTTTAGACGATAAGAGAGAGGGTTCTGTTGAGGGTGTAGATATAATAGGAACTGTTGATGATTTGAAAAATATTTTAAACTCTGATGTTATTGTTGACAGAGTTATCATCAGTATAGCACCCCGTCATTATAAAACACTTGAATCTTTAATGGAATTATGTGAAAAAAACGGAGTTCGTGCAGATATTGTTCCTGATTATTACAGATATCTAACATCACATCCTAACATTGAATTATTGGACAATATCCCTTTAATCAGTGCCAGGTACTTACCTTTGGATATATCTTATAATAGTATATTTAAACGATTATTTGATGTTATTTTTGTTGTAATTACTTCCGTGATTATTTCTCCGTTGTTATTGTTGGTTGCAATATTGGTTAAAGTAACTTCTCCCGGACCTATAATTTATAAACAGGAACGTGTGGGGGAAGATGGAAAAATTTTCATGATTTACAAATTTAGAAGTATGTCTTCTGAAAACGAGTACATTGATGATAAGGTTTGGACAAAAAAAGATGATCCTAGAATTACTTCTATTGGGAAAATAATCCGAAAATATAGTATAGATGAATTACCTCAATTTTACAATATATTTAAGGGAGATATGAGTCTTATTGGGCCAAGACCTGAACGTCCATATTTTGTTAATAAATTCAAAGAATCCGTACCTAAATACATGATAAAACATCATGTAAAACCGGGTATGACTGGCTGGGCTCAAATTAATGGATATAGAGGAAATACTTCTATCGTAAAAAGAATTGAATATGACATATACTATGTGGAAAATTGGTCTTTTCTTTTGGATATGAAAATAATTATTAAAACTATACCTACTTTAATAAACGATAAAAATGCATATTAAGGTGATGATTATGAATTTTAATTTAAATAAAAGGAACTATTTTCTTATTCCAATATTGCTGTCTTTAATTTGTGTTTTAATTATTACTTTATCTAATAATTTCCCACTTAGTTGGGATATTTATACACATATAAATTATTCATTGGCTTACTTACATAATGGAATTACCAGTGTGGACTACTTGTTAAATGCACCTAACGGAAAGACAATTGGTTATCCTCCATTATTTCATATGGTTTTGATATTAACTTCATTTGTTTCAGGTACAAAGTTGATAGATGCTGCAAGGATATTACAAGTTTTATTATCGCTATGTAATGTTTTCACCATTTGTTATGTTGCAAAAGAGTTTTATAATGAAAAAGTAGCATTTTTTGCCGGAATTTTATTATTGTCTAGCTTTATGGTAACCCGGTTGTTTTTACCCATTCCAGAAACATTGGCAATGATATTTTTCACATTATCAGTGTTCTTTTATTATAAAGCATCAACAGAGTCTAATTATAAATTCTCTATATTGACTGCAATCTTTGCTATGGTTACTTTAATTACACATTTTTCATCATTTATCTATCTGATGTTATTGTTGTTCGTATTAATGATTGTTCAAACAGCAATATTGCGTAAATTTGATGCGATAGAATACTATATTTATGTAATTTTGCCCGTGTTCTTATTGGGTATTGTATCATTGGTTGTGTTATTTGTAGTAAGTTCATCACATTTAACTCAATTATTGTCCGGAATAATCTCTATAATAAATAATCCATTTGATTTGTTCATGGGTCAAGTAGCGATGGGTCTGGAAAGATATGTACGATGTGTTGGTATACCCTTGATTTTTTCAATAGTGGGGTTATATTTTTCATTTAAAAAGAAAGAGTTTTTATTTGTATCATTATGGGCATTAATTGCATTTTTAATCACTAATTTGCATTGGTTTGGAATTCCGGTATATACATTTAGATTATTACTTTACCTATTGGTTCCTATGGTCATTTTAGGTGGGTATGCCATTTCAAATATTTTGGATAATGTTCAAAATGAAAAAAGGAATATGGCCACAATATTAACAATTGCTTTGATTATTTTATCATTTGTATTATGTATTGTTCATATTAATGATCCTTCAGTTAATATTTATAGTTCTTCTACTGAACAATCAACATATCAGATAGCTCCACCTACATCAGAAGAGGTTGAAGTGTTGAACTGGTTTGAAAAAGAGGATGTTCAAAACAAATCTATACTGATAAATAATCTCTTCTTTGGAACGGTTATTTCAAGTGTTGATGAGATACCTATACATTACGGATTTGACGTTTATACTAACAAATCTCTTACAAAATCTTCGTATAATTCATTAAATGAAGAAAATATTGGATATATTGTATATGATAAAAGTTTAATATTAAATGATTCAGATGATTATAATTATTTGGATGTTCAATTTGTGAATGGAAGTTATTATCCTTCATATTATTTCACAAAGAAAATAACTGATGACAATTTTAATAATATTAAATTACAACATACTGAAAAAGAATTTGAAAATGATAGATTTATAATATGTAAAGTTATTTAAATATTTTAGGGGAAATTATTATGAATATAACAATTATAGGGACTGGATATGTTGGTTTAGTAACAGGTACATGCTTTTCAGATATGGGGAATGAAGTTTATTGTGTTGATGTACTTGAAGAAAAGATTCAATCTCTTAAAAAAGGAATAGTACCAATATATGAACCTGGTCTGGAAGAATTAATCAAAAGAAACTATGAAAGGGGAAATTTACATTTTACAACCAATTTGAAGGAAGGATTGGATAATTCTGAGTTATGTTTCATTGCAGTAGGAACGCCAATGGGTGAAGACGGCAGTGCCGATTTACAATATGTAAGACAAGTAGCTAAACAGATAGGTCAAACAATTATTCATGACATAATAGTTGTTGATAAATCCACAGTACCTGTTGGCACAGCCGATGAAGTAAAAGCCATCATCCAAGAAGAATTGGATAATCGTGGTAAAGATTATAAAGTATGTGTAGTTTCCAACCCAGAATTTTTAAAAGAAGGTAATGCAGTTAATGATTTTATGCATCCTGATAGAATAATCGTAGGTACTGATAGTGACTATGCATCCGATATAATGGCCATGTTGTATGAACCTTTTACAAAAAATCATGAACGAATGATTATTATGGACATAAAAAGTGCCGAAATGACTAAATATGCTTCAAATTGTATGTTGGCTAACAGAATTTCCTTCATGAATGAAATGGCCAATATTTGTGATAAGTTGGGTGCAAATATTGATAATGTTCGAAAAGGTATGGGAAGTGATTCCAGAATAGGTTCCAGTTTTTTATATGCCGGATGTGGTTATGGTGGAAGTTGTTTCCCAAAAGATGTTATAGCAATGATTAAAACGGCTACCGATGCAGGTTATGATCCCGTTTTACTAAAAAGTGTTGAAGAAGTAAACAATAATCAAAAACAATACTTGTCTAACAAGATTAAATCCGTGTTAGGAAATGATTTAACGGGTGTTACATTTGCAATTTGGGGATTGTCCTTTAAACCAGAAACTGATGATATGAGGGAAGCTCCATCAATTACTATCATTAAAGAATTATTGGATGCAGGTGCAAAAATAAATGCCTATGATCCTAAATCAATGGATATAGCAAAAGAATTTTATTTCAAGGATTTGGATATAAACTACTGTAATAATAAATATGATGCTATAGAGGGAGCAGATGTTCTGGTGATAGTAACAGAATGGAAAGAATTTAGAAGTCCTGATTTCAAAAAGATAAAATCAAATTTATCTAAAAACATAATTTTTGATGGTAGAAATCAATTTAAAAATAGTTTGATGGAGAAAATGGGCATAAAATATTATGCAGTAGGAAAATAATTCCTACATAATATTTTTTTTTATTTTATTCAGCATTTTCATTTACATTTACATATAAATGTCTAATTTTATACGGGTTATTGTTGTTATCATATAATATGAAACGGATATCTTTTTTACCAGTTTCCATAGTTATGTTCTTTTCAATAGTTTTATTTTCATTTTCGTTAACTTTTATTTCTTCTTCAGAAAATGTACTATTGGAAGTGTCGTTAATTATATCTATTTTCAATTTATAGGTCATATCCTTATGTTCGTCGTTTTTAATATCGACATTTAAGTTAAGAATCTCCTCATTACTAAAGTTATAATAACCCTCACTATCTGGAGTTGTGTGTATTCCACTAACTTCAAATGTAGTATTTCCTTGTACGAATAGTTTTTCATCGTTGTTATTGTTTATATTACCGTTAACTACAAGAACACCTGATGAAATTACTGCAATTAATGCTAAGACAGTAATTATTATGAATAATTTGTTCACACTTGAATTACTAAATAATACAAATGTTTTCTTTTCTTTAATTCTAATGTAGTATAAAGGTAATAAAATTATCAGTGTTACTACAACTAAAACTAATGAAACGTGTCTCATATTGAGGAAATGTTCAATTTGAGCTAAAATTAATCCTATTATTGAAGTAATCACTAAACTTAAAAATATACTTATCCAAATACGTTCTGTTATTCTGAATTCATCTTTATATGGATTAATAATATTTAAACATAAATATCCTGGTATTAATGCAATAAATGGGATACATAATCCATACCATAACGGAATTACACTAAATGGTGGTACTTCCATTCCAATGTATGATATAATACAGAGTATGGCCAATAGGAATATAATTCTTCGTATATTTTTTTCAGTATATTCTTCAGGATTTTCAATTTTATCCAGTGTATTCTGTTTTCTAATATAAGCAATCATTAAAATTATTATACCTATGATGGATAATACAATCAGGATACTACTTGCACTCATATTTCTATAATAGACTATCGCAGTACTTAATAATGAGAATATTAAACCAAAGGGTATAATATGACTTAATTTCCGAATTATTTCTTTAAAACCTAATAGAGGGCTCATTGCCATTGTTGAAACAATTCCTACTATTAAGAAGTCCAATGCAAATAATCCAACAAATAAGTACTCGTTATTCACCATTTTTAAAACACTTAGAACTAAGGGTATCAGTGATAGAATGAATAAAGCAATTAAAATTTTTGTTGAATGTTTACTATTAATCTCTATCCCTCCATTATTTTTTTTAAAATCTATATATATTATTTATTTTAATGATTTTACTTCATAAAGTTATTGTTTTTTTTTAAATGAAATTTTCAAAAAATATTAAATATTATTATTGTCATAAAATTATAATAAGTTTTTTTTAGATTAATGATTTTTAAATAAATTATTTTGTTTTATAACAAAAAAATACCATTTAGTGAATCATAGCAAGAAGAATAACTTGGAGATTTTAAATTTTTAGATTTTCATCCAAGAATCACAATTCGGTAAGATGATTGTTCAAGTGAGTTGATTAAATGTTAAATGTTGATACTTTTATTACTGATTATAGAGGAACCAATGGTGTAATCAGGCAATCTAATGAAGATTTTTTTGTAGATGAGGTTCCATTGCAATTACCCTCCGGTGAAGGACCAAATACATGGATACATATGGAGAAAAACGGTAGAACTACATTGGATGTTGTTTTGGATATAGCCCGAGAGTTACATATTAGCAGAAAAAGAACCGGTTTTGCAGGAATGAAAGATCGTTCTGCAATAACCAGACAATGGTTATGTATAAGCAATATTACTCCTGAAGAATTACCTGATTTTAATGAAGTATTGCATAATGTAAAAATTTTAGAAATTAAACAAAACCAGAAAAAACTAAGAATGGGTCAGTTAAGGGGTAATAAATTTAAAATAAACATAAGAAATACGGAAGATCCTGCTGAAGATAAAGAAATAGCTGAAAAAGTATTGGAATCGTTAAAAATTACTGGTGTGCCTAATTATTATGGATATCAACGTTTTGGTGAAGTCAGAAGTACTACTCATTTGGTTGGAAAATGTCTTGTTGAAGGCGACATTAAAAAAGCTGTTGATACTTATATAGGAAATCCGAACGAAGAAGAACATAATCTACCATATGAGTCCAGAAAGTTATATGATGAAGGAAAACTTCAGGAAGCCTATGATTTGATGCCTAAAAGTATGCGCTATGAAAAATCAATGATAAAGGAACTGATGATTGGACAAAATAAACATGGGGAAATTCTGGAAAAAGATTACATCAGGGCGATAGAGTCTCTTCCAAAACCATTAAAAAGAATGTTTGTTAATGCATATGAATCTTATCTATTTAACAAGATTGTAAATGAACGTGCAAAAATAGGAATTGATAAATATTTTGATGGTGATATCATAATAGATAAAGAAGAACATTGGGTTCATGAAATAAATGAAGACACCATAGAAGAGGACTTAAAAAATTTTGTATTAAATCCTACTGCACCATTATTGGGTTCAAAAGTTCCATTTGCGGAGGGTAAACAGGGAGTCATTGAACGGAAAGTTATTGAAGATGAAAACATTACCAAAGAATCTTTTGAATGTCCAAAAACACCTAAATTGGGAAGTCATGGTGTAAGAAGAAGTGTCAGATTTAAAATAGAAGATACAAACGTGGAACAAATTGATGACGGTATAAGTGTTGAATTTTTCATTCCAAAAGGGTGTTATGCTACTGCAGTATTAAGGGAAATCATGAAAAAAAATGTATAATTAAAAAAAAGAGATTTAGATGAATTTTTATTCATCTTTAAAAATTTCCGGAACATATCTTTTCAATAGTAAGGATAATGTTATAACAGTCACGGAACTCAATGCCATTGCAAATGCACTATATTCCGGTCTGAAGAAAATACCCCATGGTATTAAAATTCCTGCAGCTATAGGAATAAGAATGACATTGTATGCAAAAGCCCAGAATAAATTTAATTTTACTCGGGACATGGTTTTTTTACTTATTTGAATACCAGCAACAGCATTTAATAAATCACCGTTTACTAAAATCATATCTCCTGATTCAATTGCAACGTCTGTTCCAGTACCCATGGCTATTCCTACGTCTGCTTTTGTTAATGACGGGGCATCATTGATTCCATCTCCTATAAATGCCACTATTTTATTCAATGATTGAATTTTTTTAACGTAATCCAATTTTCCTTGAGGTAATACTTCAGAGATAACATCGTTTATGCCTACTTTTTGAGCAACTTTTTCTGAAGTATTTTTATTGTCTCCACTAACCAGGGAAGTTTCAATACCCATTTTATGAAGTGCATTTATTGCTTTAACACTGTTTTCTTTAATGGTATCCTCAATGGTAATTATTGCAAGAACTTCTTTTTCTGCTAATAGAATACCTGTTTTAAGATCATATTCTTTCTGTTCCAAGTCATCAATAATATTTTTGGGAATATTTATATCATTATCTTCAATTAGTTTTTTATTACCTATTAAATAAGTTTTGTTATTTATGTTGGCTTTAACTCCTTTACCTGATATATTTTCGAAATTCG
>JAEEGL013728189.1_pt1 | contig 28562 bp, 28 predicted proteins | sample 9134231 | NCBI WGS metagenome assembly JAEEGL01 (sample SAMN16246548, study PRJNA631951) | gut metagenome | biome: gut microbiome; feature: rumen; material: fiber-attached | host: Bos | place: Iran: Karaj | collected 2018-10 | reverse complement strand
GAACCGCCAACCCAAGGATACATGCCTTTTGTAAATAGTTGCTCTTCGCTTAGGCTTTCGGCTAGTTTCCTGACGTCTTTGTGGGATTTTTAAAACCTGTTTCTAGCATCTTCGAGCGAAGTCTTTTGATGTTTCTTCCAGTAGTCGACGTTCATATCGCCGTAAGTCTTCCAAGTGTATGGTTCCGGCAAGAATGGTACATTACTACCTTTGTTCAGATTGGTATCGACAAATTCTAGTAACATGCGGTGCCATTCGTATAAATGTATCCAAATATCGCGTAGGTTCTTGTCGCGTCCCCAGTGGCGTTCTTTCTTCGATGGGTCGCCAGAGAAGTCGAACTCGGTGCTCATTTCTTTCTCGCTCATTGAATCAGCCATTTCGATTAGCTTAGCGTAGTATTCTTCGCCAGCGCTAATCAAGTCCTGTTTGTTGCGTGGTCTTGGCATAAATAAGTCCTTGTTTACTACTTTGATTATATCATCGGGTGAGATCCTCTGCCCCTCCCCATAAATACCGATTAATTATATGGTATTTCAAAATCCAGCAAGTAATCATCTGGAACCACATTGTCTAATTGAATATCATATAACAGTGTTTTGAACTTGGCGCCAGTTTTCTGATCCGTTACCTGTGATACTCTTTGATTGGTAAGCTTACCGGTACCGAAATAAGTAAAAGGCAATACAATATTGTCTTCGTCGTCCATTTTTCTTACAAAAAGATGAACATTTTTTGTGTTTGCTAGACGACGACCTATTGTACTATCTGTTGTGGTATTATTCTCTGATTCCCACTGAAAAACACTTGAACTAAGAAACTTATCTTTATAATTTGTGCGTTCTTGTTTTGTCTTATCTTTCTTTAGTCCAACGTAGATATAAGTGTCGCCATTTAGCTGATCAAAATATGTACCCTTAAGTTTTATATCCATTGAATATGTTTTTCCAATAGAGGTCATCGTTTGCTCCTTGGAATAGTTTCCGTAGAGCTTATATTTACCTTCGAACTCTCCAAAATCGTTATCATATCGTCTGATTCCGTATTCTATAAGATTAGTAAGATAATTCTCGATATTTGAATAGTTTTCAATAATTAGGCGGTTATCAGATATGATGTTTTGTTCTTCTAGATACTTACGGGTAGTCATCAAAGATTCCTTCGTTACTCGCAAATTATATCCAACTACTCGGTCAATATTAAGTTTGCCATTATGTAATATATCCCGTATGATTAAGTATTCATCAACACGCACTAGTGGTAGTAATCTTTCAATCTTGTTTATTAGGGACCTTTCTTTCTCACTAACTATTTGTAATTCTTTCTCGCCTATTGACTCCAGAAAGTCATAATATGATTCCATTCGCTTCGTACCAATCTTACATCGTATGAATCGCATAAGATCTGGAGCTATCTCAGATTCTATATAATCAAGATGGGTTGGTATGCCAGTTATATTTAGACATTTTTTAAAGTTTTCATAATCCTTTTTAAGGAAAGACTTTTTATTAAAGTTTTCCTGGTCAATAAATCTAATAATTTCTTTCTTTGATAATTCATCAATATGAATTTCGACCCCAGGGATATCTAGTATTTTATAATCCGAAACTATCAAGTTTTTTAGGTAGACTTTTTCAGTGTATGTGGTTTTACCTAATGTTCCTAAGGCAAGTGCAATTTGCACGGAGCGTCTATAGTCATTTCCAATAAAATCTAGGACTGTTAGAAAACCCTTGTTTTTATATTTACGAAGACCCCTTCCTAATTGCTGAAGAAAAATCGTTGGGCTCTCGGTAGGGCGTAGAAATAGAACCATGTTTATGGCAGGAATATCTACTCCTTCGTTTAGAATGTCTACGGTACATATTATCTCTAGGTCTTCTTCTTCGTTCTGTAAATCATTAAACGCCTTGATGCGTTCACCAGTGTTATTGTCGCCAGTTAGGGCGATCGTGGAGAAACCTCTTGACGCAAGCTCACTTGCCATTAGGGCACAGTGCGCTTTATTGGTGCAAAAGGCAATTGCCTTTAGCTTTTCTTTTTCTGGTCTATGCTTTTCGATTTCTTTTATAATAAAGTCTATGTTTTTTGCTTCAGCTATATTCTTAGATAGCTTATTCTTATCTTCCTCTCCATAGTCTAACAAATCGTCTCTTATGCCATAGTAATGAAAGGGAACAATGAGATCATTATTGATAGCGTCTCGTAGCCTTAATTCGAATGGAACATTCTGTTCAAAAAGTCCAAAAACATCTTTGTTATCCATTCTTTCTGGCGTTGCGGTTAATCCTAAAATGAAGTCTGGGTTAAAATGGTTTAGAATTCTTTTTCCGCACTCTGCAACTATATGATGGACCTCATCATAACAGATATAGTCAAATTCATCCTTTGGAAATTCATCGAGATGTTTTGCTAGCATTAGGCTCGAAGCAAAAATAAAATCGCAATCCAAATCTTTTTTATTGCCAGTATATAAACCGTATGTTTTTTGTGCACCAAATACACGCATAAAAGACTGCTTTGCATCCCTTAGGATAGTTTCTCTATGAACAACGAATAGTACTCTTTTTGCATCGTAGTTACGAGCGTCAAATGCAGCTAAGTATGTTTTTCCGGAGCCAGTTGCACTAATGATTAAGGCCCTTTTTACTCCAATATCTCGATACCGTATAAGTTCTTTCAGTGCTTTTCGTTGCATATAATTCGGAGTGATGGTGTCGGAGGTTGGGTTAGAATAATCCATATCCCATCGCTCAATTGCGTAGTCTAGTATAAGCGAATAGGATTTAATAATGCTATCGCTTATTTTGGATGTCCTATTCCATAAATAATCAAATTCTTTTAGGGCCTCATTGTAGGCTATATAATTATCTGAATCTACTTGAATATCCCATTCAATATTTTTCATTAAGGCAAATCTGGTAATATTTGAAGACCCAATAATAAGTTTGGGCTGGTTTTCTGATTTGAATAAATAGCCCTTAGTATGAAAACCATTGTCACCAAAGCAGTTGATATCAATGTGACACTCGAAGTTTTTGTATTTATCCTGCCAAGATAGAAAAACCTCCAATGAAGCAATATCCGTGAAGTTTTGATAAGTGGATGTGATAATTCTTCCTTTAGCACCTCTTTCCAATGCTTCTTCTATTTCTCGTTGGAGTAAGACGAGCCCAGCTTTTTTAATAAAACTAACGGAAAATGAAAAAGACTCACACTCTCTCAAGTTATCCTTTATTAATTCTAAAAAGGAGGGTGATGAGTAATTCGATAAGAATTGAACGCTCATCTCATATCCCCTAAATTATCTACGATATATTTTGCGAGTGGAATATCAGCTGGGCATAAGTCGTAGTTTAATAGTTCATCATTTTGTACAAAGGCATATTCAGAATGGTCATGAGGGAAATAGTCGCCGGATATATACCTGCAATCGTATAGGGATAATCGAATAGTTTTTGTTGGGCACTTAAAAGTCTCCCTAATTATAAGCTCATTCGCTTTTATTTCGATTCCAAATTCTTCTTTTATTTCTCTTTTGATTGCTTCTTTTTCTGTTTCGCCATCTTTAACTTTCCCGCCAGGAAATTCCCACTTACCAATAACGTCTGCGGCGCCAGTTGACCTGCGTGCTATCAGTGTTTTTCCATCCTCATGAATATATGCAGCTACGACATTTATCATATGTCTATACTTTATCATGGATGCTTTATTGGATCCAGATGGCTATTTATTCCTCATTATATCCTTAATATGATCTTTTAATGCATCATCAGTGCAGAATACGTAGCAACCCTTCATTCCACGAGTCATTAAAACTTTATATGTATTCTTAATAATTTTGTCTAGCAATTTTTCTGCTTCTTCTGGGTTTTCTGTAAGTAGTTTCTTGTAGCCCTTGATGGATTGATCGGTACTCGCGCGTTTTGTAACGTCGGTTACGATTTGTCCGTCACGATAAACTAAATCATCGCCAATAATCACCCCGACATAATCAAGCTCAAGACCCTGACAAGTGTGGATACAACCGACTTCGTTTACTGAGTCTTTTTCAATCGCCCAAGTTGCAGATTTATCACCAAGATTCCAGCTCATGCCAAATTGATATTTTGGAATAGTAATATCGTAAAAGTTGGTATCGTTTTTGCCTTCTTTAATCCAATCCCAACAATATCCAGCTACGATTCTAGATTTATTATTAACTTTGTTTTTCTCGACAATTGCAGCACGCATTTCGTTTGGATCGTCGAAGACTTTAAAATCATAAGAAAAGTCCATATCGTCAAAGTTTGCGGTACGCTTAATATCGAGTAGATTATTAAGCCATGCAAGATATCCGTCTGAGCCATTACATCTGAACTGGCTTTCGAGTTCAATCGTTTCTACATCCGCGCCTAAATCTGCAGCAAACTTCTTTATTGAATCAATTGTGCCAATATCTTTTAATGTGACTTTTTGGTCTTCATCAATAAAGAAAACTGAGAACTTTGAGGCATTAATAATCTCTTTAATTTGGTTTTCGCCAAGATTGCTCATGAAGCCAGATTTCTCAGTAAGCCTATGCGCTTCATCAACAACTAAGGCATCAATTGTATTTGATTCGACATTATAAAAGTTACCGGAATTTTGAAAACATGACTCAATAAAATCTTTCTTAAAATCACCCTGCAACTTTTTGCGGAAAACTGCACGCGGAGTACCATTTCTAGTTACATAAAATGTTGTGGCGTTAATTTTTGTAAGATCTACTAAGAGATTGATTGCGAGTACAGACTTACCTGTCCCTGGTCCGCCTTCTACGATTAAGACTTTTTTCTCGTTGAAAGCGACTGCTCTTTTTGCGAGTCTCATCGCGGCTTCGTATGCAACTTTCTGATCATCGATTAAAACAAATTCTTGGTTGCCATTAAGCATAGAAACAAGGCAATCCTGTAAGCTTTTTGATGGGCGAAATCTACCATGGTCGATTTCGTAAATAGTCTTTCCGTCATCGCCTTTTTTAATATGCTTCGTAATAAACTCACGGAGTTTAGGAAAATCTTCCGCGCCAAACATCGGGGCGGCTTCAATATAATCTTTATATTGTTCACTAAGAATAGGGTCGTTTTCCTTGAAATGATAATTATGCAAAAAGGCACATGGAAGAAGATCCATCTTTCCATTCTGGGTGGATTCCATGTAGTTATTGATATATACTGCATAGCTCCATGCTTGGTAGGATGGATGTGGAGTGCGTCTAATTCCACCGCCGACATAGGTCTCGACTACTACGGCATCTTCTGTGTCTACGGCGGAGCAATCATCCCATTGTTTGAGCTCAATAATTACGACATTTTTCTTATCAGAAGAATCTAAACCAGTTAGAATAAAATCGATTCTTTTTGAAGTAGTAGGGATATTATATTCAATTGCTACGCCACAATTGTTAGGAATGTTTTCCGAATCGAGAATATTGCGCATGTATTGCATTGAGTTTTGCCATGAACGCATCTGAGATTCATTTGTGCGACCAAAGTATCTTTGGTATTGTTCGTAGATTTTATTGCAAATCAAATTATCACGAACATCGTTCATGAAATCTGTTTTTATGCCGTCATAGATAATCATGTCTTCTCCTACAATTTGTTATACTTCGTGCTGACGCCTTTGGCTTTTTCTACTGGATATTTTTTACGAGTCTTTTCGAGCTTGTTTAGAATGATTTCTTCTGGGTTTACGCCAAGTTTGCTTGCCATCTGGAAACAATAGCTGAAAACGTCTGCAAGTTCATCGCAAACTTCCTGTTTGTCGTAATTATTGTTCCATTGAAAGCATTCCAGTAATTCACCGGCTTCAATTGCAATTGATTTTGCTAAGTTTTCTGGGCTATGGAATTGGTCCCAGTCGCGTTCCTCATTAAACTTTTCGATTTCTTTTTGAACTCTTTCCATATTTAGTATTATAGGCTTCCTTATACCATTTTTCGAATTTGTCCCACTCGACCTTTTTATATATTATATCCGAATAATAGATATCTCGCCCAGTTTTCTGAGTTTGTTTTATATACGCGCTAATTGCATTCAACTTCCTCCTACCAATATAACTTGAATGGTTTTCGTATTCTTGCAATATACTCATTTTACTCCCACTGTTATTGGATGAATAAATAGCATGTGACGTAGTAAAACGCAACCCCTAGATAACGCCTAGGCTTTTTGTAGCTTTATCAATACGCTTCATTTTTTATAATAGTGGGATTAATAGACGTACGTGTAATCGTCGATGGCAGTGTTAAGCGCCATGATCGCGGTATCTGGATCACAGCGGAACAATTCATATGCTGATTGCATACACCCACTATGACAATAACTACCTTTCACCCTATAATCAGATAGTGCTGCTTGTGCCATATGTTCAACTTTTCCTGCACCTTTTGATACTTCACGATAGTCAATGATTTGCCAGTTTGCATTGCCTCCGTATCCGCCCTCTGTATTCAATTTATATTCACGACTCCCGATTGCTTCCTCGACTGTTTGTCCAATCTTTTGAACCATCCCGATTTTACAATAATCGCCACACGTTGCTACATAGACGGCTCCAGGAATCTCATGTCTGAGTTTGTAAATGATCCTGCGCGAATCACATTCAATGCAATGGCCGTTGCGCGTTTTTAGCCTGTGGCCATTATGGCACTTTGGCCCAATTACAAAGTTGCATCCACATTTTTTTGCATTATCATGTCGTTGAATCTGAGATTTCTCGAAGCGACCATCATAAAAATCATCGTAACTAAGATTATGGTTCTTAATAAAAGCTTTTTCTGCTGTGGTTAAAATATTGTTGATATTATTCATTTTTTATTCCTTTCTTTTTAATTACATTTATAAGTATTTGGGTAATGTCCAAGAATACTAATAACAGTGATGATATGGCTTGATTCATTTACGCTATATACAACCCTGTCTTTTCTATTAATTCTCCTTGAATAGATGTTTGGTGAGACCTTATCTAGTGGTTCAGCTCTATTGCCACGATAAAAAGGATTAATGGTGAGCATTTCCACGATCCACTCAATCTTACTCTTGTCGTGGCTTGGAACGCTTTTGAGTTTTTGCCACTGTTTTTTTGCGGCACTTGTTTGTTTTAAACGATATTTGTTGCTCGTAGAACATTTATCGTGATTCATTTTTATTCTCCTTTCCGATAAATAATTTTTAGATTTTTCTATCTTTTTTGTGATATATTTTTTGTGAATAAAAAATCGCGGATTTCCGCGTTCGTATTTTATTCCGATTTTGTTCTCGTTTCTTTCTGGGCGCTATCCTCCTATATTCTTTTGTGTATTTTTTTCTGTGTTTTTTTGTGAATAAAAAATCGCGGATTTCCGCGTTCGTATTTTATTCCGATTTTGTTTTCGTTTCTTTCTGGGCGCTATTCTCCTATATTTTTTTATTATTTTTTTGTGTATTTTTTCTGTGTTTTCTTTTTCTGTATTTTTTTGTGTTTTGTGTTTTGTCTTTTTTGTGTACGTGTATGTATGTGTGTATGCATGTGTATGCGTATGTGCATGTGCATGTGCATGCGCATGTGTGTATATGTATATGTATGCAAATTACGATGTGTATACACGTACGTACCCACCGTTTGTATGTCCTACAAAGGTCTAACGGAACCAATTATAGAGCAGACCCAAGGACGAGCTTATCTTAGCAGGAAAACTAAAAAATGTCAATCATAAGCATCTTTAATAATAAAAAAACGGCATCCACCCCTGAATGCCGCTTTTTGAAAAAAGTATTCTATTTAAAGAATCGCTTCTTAACCTTAACTCCATCATCGAGCTTTTCATTGATTGAGTTAACGCCTTTAGAAATATCTTTAACTTGCGCAGAGACCTGCGAAGCGGATGTTTTTGCCGCTTCAGCCATCTTCTTTTCTGCATCTACAATAATCTTATTGATGCTTTTTTCGGTCGCAGCAATCAATTCTCCCATTTGTTTTTCGGTATTTGTAACTAGTTTCTTGCACGCATCTTGAGCTTCTTTCGTATTCTTTTCTGCCTTAGTAATCATTTCGCCGATACGATTTGTGGCTTCACTAGAAACCTTTTTATTCGTTTCCTCGATAGCGCTTGTCTTCGTAATAAGCTTATCAGTAGTGCTTTTGACTTTCTTTTCAATCTCGGCAAGCCTATCGAGCACCATATCGAGCTCTTCCTTCATTTTAACAAGCTCACCTGCGGTTTCTTCGACTTTGTTAAGGATGGCAACGGAATCGATTTTTTCTAGATTCTTAATAGTGGTATCAAGTGTGCCAGTAATTTGCTTATTTGAATCAGCGATATCTGTTAAGGCTTTAGTCGACTTAGAAAAAGCCTCATATCCGGTTTGATACTTTTGAATCTCTTCTTGAAGCTTGGTAATGTTTTTTGAGAAAGATTTTACCTGACTGGTAATATCTCTTATTTCTTGGTTGTCCATAGATCATCCTTTCCTAGTTTATTATTTATGAAGTCGAATTCGTTGTTTGCTGAGTTTATTAATGAGAATATTTTATACTCTGGCGGCAGCCAACTAATTATTAATTCTCTGGTTGCCTCATTGATTCGGGAATCCTGAACGATATGATTGACAATTTCTGCGTACTCTTTTTCCTTGGAATGCGGAATCATTTCGAGTGATTTGTAAATTACGCTTGCAATTGTATTCTTATCGATCGCGTAGAGATGTTCACCGAAGTCGATGATAGAAACAATTATTCCTTCCGCCTCATTCGCCGTAAATTCTTCTTGTGAAAGCATTATCTGGAGTCTAGTTAGTAATAGGCCAGGATGCTGTGGATAAGCAACTAGTGCGCGTCCAGCCTCAGCAAGGAGCTCATCCTTTTCTTTATGGGATAGTTTATCGATGATAGGTTTTATCTGGGCTAAGTTTTCTGGGCTATTGGTAATCTTTTTAACGATATCGATATGTGTATTACCGAGGTATTTTAGTATCTCTTCGCGAATCATTTTGCTGCGTGCTTTTTCGTCGGAAATCTTAGTTGCATCCGTAGTAGCTTTAAGGAGGTTCGCGAAGGCCTGCCTTCTACCACCTTCAATAACATCGTAGACGAAGTCTCGCAAAAGAACACCTATTGCCTCAATAATGAATTCTGTAGGATCATCCTCCTCTATCTCCTCAAGCGCGGCCTGCTTTTCTCGAACGAAGCTGTCATTGTCTTGATAGCCACGTACATATACTCCATAGTTCTCGATAATCTTCCTTCTACTGAAATCATTGAGTGTTATATTGAACTCGTTTGACGCGAAGTTAATCGTATAATCTTCGACCACTCCAAGAATAGATAAGCGGTAGATAACTTTTTCGACTTTTTCGCGATCACTTTGAAAACTTGCAATCGTGACAATTCTGGCTCGGTCAATATCGCCGATTTTATCGAGGACTATTCTTGCTTCCATTAATTCATCTTCTATTCCGCCAAAAGAGTTTGTGTGGAAGAAAAGGAATCTGTCCACGTCATCCTCTTTATATCTATGATCGGCCATGTTTCTTTTCATACTGGCCAATTTATCTTCAATTGATTCGTTTGTCTGCTCAAGCAATCTACTATTATGTTCTGGATAATCGTTGGAGACAATTATGTAGCTATAAGCTTGCTGACGGTCACGTCCGGCACGACCAGCCTCCTGGTAATACGACTCGATAGATTGAGGGAGCCCGTAATGAATAGTGTATCTAATATTTGGCTTATCGATACCCATCCCAAATGATTTCGTAGCGGCAAGAAGAGGGAACGAATTGTCTTTGTATTGTTTTGCCACTGTTGTCTTATGATGCGCCCATTCTTCGTCCGACATTGGACTATTTTTTGGTTTAGATCCTGAATACTCTTTAGTATCAATACCCAGGCTGTCCATATGGGAAAGAACTTGCATAATACCATATTTGCCTCCAACGTGCGGGCAGAAGATAATCCCAGACATCGTATCGTCGCCTCTTGAAGCGTAAAAATCAGAGAAACCCATATCGAACTTTTGCGGCAAGTCGTATTCAATTATTCGCTCAAGGGTCGAGCTCTTCATGCTGGAATGTGCTGGAACTACGATGAATTCAATTTCTTTTCTATCAAATGATTCCGGACGAATAACGTATTCGTCATCTATTCTTAGGTCACGTTCCATATCCCTAAGAACTGCGTCTGACGCTGTGCCCGTTAATGCCAAGATGCATGGTGTGCCATAATGTGTCTTTAGGAGGACGCGACATGTATTTGCTAGATTAAGATATGAAGTTCTAAAATCGTGTCCCCATTCAGAAACGCAGTGCGCTTCATCAATCGCACATACAGGGACAGAGCTCCATGTACATAACTTTCGTAAAGCCTCTCTAAATGAATCGATTTGCAGGCGTTCTGGAGACATAAAAACAAGATTGAAATGGCCAGACTCCATTGCTTTTTGTAGGAAAATCTTATTATCGGTACTTGAGGTTATTCCTAAAACGCGATCGGCACCAGCACGAACTAGATTATCTACTTGGTCTTCAATAAGGGATGTAATTGGATCTATAACAATTACGGTGCCAGGCATAATATATGATAGTAGCTGATATACCACCGACTTACCGGAACCAGTAGGCAACAGAACGATAGAGTCATGTCCTTCAATGGTTTGTCTAATACCGTCGATTTGGTTTGGCCTAAAATTAGGGAATCGATAAATATAATTTAAGATGAAACGAAGCGCACCTTCGTCCAATGTAAGCCTTTGTTGCTCTAGTCTTGGGAACCTGTTCTGGAGAAGTGGTAATGGGTAGCTAATGTCCTGAAGATAGATGATGCTACTCTGTTTGTAGTCGTAATTATCATTTACAGTTATTATATAGTCGGCATCTTTATCCACTAATTCAATATTGTCGAAGAAAAGCCCATTTGCTTTATAGAACTTGCAAATGTTTTGCGACAATTCCTGTAAATCTTGCAATGCGGAGCTTAGGATATGTTTCTGTGTGTTGCTTGAGAGATTTGGAATATTTCTCGGGTCGAAAGTGATCTTTGTTTTCTGAGATGCTCGAATCTTACCATGTTTAATAAGCTCGATGAGAATCATCTGAAACTGATGTGCTAGTTTGATACCAATTAGAGATTCGTGAATATCGAATGAATCGATGGCGTCACTATACATTTCTTCCAACTTGCTTATTAATGCTTGCACTGAGCCGCTTTCGTAAGCTAAATCCTCGGCATCGATTCTGTATACGGTGAGTCCATTCTTTTCCAGAATCGCATCGCGCTCATCATCTTTTTGTCTATGATTGGAGTGTGTTGGGTCGTCAATTTCAACCGCGATCGATTCGTAACCGTGCGTAATTAGAAAATCAATTCTTTGCGAAAAGATGGCTTCATTGACGTTGGTTTTGTCAATAACTAGACTCTTAAAGAAAACTTGTGGAAGAATATCACTGGCGTATTCCTTGCCAACCGTCTTGATAAACACGTTTTTATAGAAGTACTCCTCGGCGGTCATGCCATCCAAGTTACCACGCTTTGAACCGTCATGCCATTCATTTGGAATATTAGGTAGATGATAATCTCTAAAGGAGACGAGTGCCGCTTCTTTGTCATATTCTTCATCTTCATCTGCATCCGTTGCTTTGAGTACGGCCTTTTCGAGTTTTTCGGAGAGGCGCGTAAGTCTTCCGCGGTTGACTATTTTTTCTAGAACAGAAATGATGGCGGTTTCTTTTTCTGATAAGACTGGTCCATCACTAGGAGTGAAGTCTATTCTCCATTTCGCAAAAGGTTCAACGCGTTTTCTGTATCCATCGTCATCGTTGAACAAATTATAAAAACTTTTTGGCAGAGCCATACTATCGATGAATACTGTTCTAAAGCCGCCAGCTCTTGGTCTGGCTTCTAGTTCAATTGGAAAATTAAGAGCCGCAATGTCTTTATATGGCCTATTGTCTTTAGGTTGCGGTTGGAGTGTTGGATCAATTATAGGCTTTATTGGTTTTATTGTCGCTGAGTCGATGTTGCGAATTCCTGTACATCTAGGATAGTTTGAACACCCATAAAAATAGCTTCCAGCATTCTTGCCTTTGCGCGCTAAGCGCTTTACCATCGCTGCGCCGCAATTTGGACATTTAGGTGCATCATCCATATGTTTAAATTATATCACGCTGCTTTTAATTATCCGTACAAGTCAAGACTATCATTGTTCCGGATTTGTTCCGCTCTTAATCTTTGGATGTCCTCATATGTTGGGATTCCTTGTGGCATCGAATATGAATAATCTATTGGGGAATAATTGATATAGGACGGAGTTGATGATTCGGTGGCGCTATATGAATAAGAAGTGTTGTAGTCTTCATCGTCCGGCTCATATAAAGCCATTTCATCAAAAAGCTGCGGTATGTATTCGTCTGCGTATTCAATTAGTAAATAAGACATTAGAATGGTATATCACTTAAGTCAACATCTTCATCGAAGGCATAAGAACCACCATCACTGGACCCATGAAGGTAGTCAATCCTAACCTCGCCGGCATTGAAAGAGAAGCGAATGTGTAGTTTTGCGTTTGAGAGCTTTCGCTTGAGTGCTGAATGGATGGCGTTAACATCAGAGTAATCTTCATCATCTAAATCTATATTGCAAGAATCGAGCATTTCCTCTAGCTTGTACATCGAATGTTTCACTTTGTATGGATGAAATGAAAAGATGTCGGGAATAATGTCACCATTATAGCTTTCAATATCCGAATCGACAATCGTTAAAGAAACAATAATATAACTACCCTGTCCATCTTTTCGATTAAATAATTCAATTTTGTCTACGATAGTATCGTATTCTCCATTTTCTATTCTGCTGATAGTGTTTGTTTTTACGGCGCGTCTTGATGCTTTAGCCATTTCTAGGAGTGAACTCATGCGATATTCCTAATTAGTTATTATCAATATAGCATAAAAGGATTGAATAATTAATGATGTTTTATTTGCTCTATGTGTTTTAACTTAACTTCCTCTGCTGGCCTTTCGAGCGGTTTCAACTTTTCTAGAATCATGTTGAACTTTTTCTTCATTTCGTCGGATTCCTCCAACCCCTCATAAATATCCTTAAGATGACAATTTATCCCCAATATATAGTCGTCTTTACCAAGATTTTTTACCTTCCACTTTCCGCGTGAAATTGTAGTCACCATTGGAATAATTGGCGCATTAATTCCGGATTTATCTAGAAAATCCTTTAAATACTTGGCATGATTTTTATTTTGCAAAAGGGGACTATAGAAATACGATTTCTTCTTGCCTAAATACTGCACCCATTTGTCACGCTTGGCATCTCCATAAATATTACCGGCATAGTTTTTGCACTCAAAAACAAATAACCCCTTTTTCGAGACTACAAGCAAATCAATCTCGGAAGTTTTTCCACCTTTTGTAGGTATATAAACATTGCGCAGGATCTGGTTTTCTGGAATTTTGAAATCGTGAGTAAGAGTTTTGTAGATTATTCTTTCTCCAGATTTTCCGGCATCCTTCCATTCCTCTGGATGCTTAATCTTGTCGATCCCATGGCACAAAAATAGCCAGGCAAGTCCGGCTATCGCGAAGAGAATTACTGCAACTATTCCAAAAGTTAGAGTAAAAGAGTTAACCACAGTGTCCATTTTCTAATTATAGCACAACCTCAATAAAAAGTCAAATCTACCTCTGTAGTAGACTCGGCTATTTTAAGGCTTCCAGGTCGCTTTTCTCGTACTTATGTGACCCCGCCTGTGCCTTTTTGTAGTTCCAGCACTTAATCGCCTCGTCTAGGCTCCTACCCTTATTATCTGCAAAGAAATCTCGGATATAAGTATTATATTCAAACTGCTTTCCAATCTCCGTATCGTGATTTTTCTTGTGCCCCTTTTGTTCGGCCCGGATTTTATGGTAGGCCTCAATCGCCTCCTGGTAAGTTTTGCCAGCGTTAGATTTAAGCCAATTCTGGAAGGCAACATTAAAAGAGAATGATTTTCCGATTTGCGACTTAAAGAATGCGCGATGTTTTTCGGAACAAATAAAATTTGGCTCAACAAGGGAATTAACCGTCAAAACCGCATCACCCTTCACCACTGCCTTGTCGTGCTTAGTAACGATTCTCTCTCCGGTCTCCAAAAACCTCGCCACTCGCTCCGTCAACTCGTCCTTACTACCCGTAGCTTGCAAACCATTTTCTCTGCAAAACTCTACCAACTCTTCCTTGAGATGATACTCATTTCGAAAACTCTTCGTGTCAAAATTCATCTCTTCCTCATTCCCCTCAAGATATCTTTCATTTCCGCACTCACGCGGTACGAATCGCAAGCCTTTGAGATTGCCTTATTATAAGTCCATTTATCGAGCTTGGTCGCCTTCATAAATCCGAGTGTCTCCTCCGGGAATTTAATCACGCATTCCGCCACCAGCCATGCTAGCGCCATTTTTACATAATATTCTTGGCGATCACCCAACGCTTCAACACGATCAAAAACCACCTGTAAGTATTCCGGCTTCACATAAAAATCTAACAGTGCCACAATTCCCGTCCGCGTTTCGAATTCGTGGCTAGACTCGAGCAGCTTCTCAACTTTCGTCTCATAGAATTCCGCCTCATGTTTCTTTACGGTTTTGCGGAGCGCTGCGATAAAAGTATCCACCGTGCACCAGTTATCTAGCAACTTTACTTGCGAATCAAACACGGCTACCATCTTCTCGTAAGGCAACCTCGCAATCGCCAGTCCGCGTGCTAGCACTTCTTCAATCGCTACTGGCTCAAATTCAATAAACTTCTCCAAATCCCCCGCCGGAATCTCCGCCACGAGCTTACGAATTTGCGGAATCTTCACGCCAATTAACGGCCGCTCACAAATAATAAACTTCTTCGAGAATTCTCGATAAGTTTCATCAGCCAAGGCCACTAGCTTAGTTTGAAAATCAGTGTACATCTTACGCTGATTTTACTTCTTTTTGGTGGATTTTTTGCCCTTTTTGCCAGACTTTTTCTTGCCAAATACATCGATGCGGAAGAATCCGATAAATGCTGACAAAACTTCAAACAATGTCATTGCAAAGAGTGCGTAGTTGCCAGTAAGAATCGTGTAAATCAAATACGGCGTATTGCCGATGCCGTTGCCAAGGCGAATCCATTTTACATCACCGTACCAAAGCGACCAGGCGTAAATTAGGGAACCAGCATAAGGCAAAATCGAGAGCGGCCCAGCCCAGCTAACCACGGTGAGTACGGTCATAATCGCATAGATCGCGAGCAGTACCCATAAAGGCGCACGCTTCTTGTCGAACTTTGTAAAGATAATGTCGCGCACAAAACTGACGATTGCCATAAATGAACCAGTAAAGGCACTCTTCACCCAGTATTGCGCCACAATGAAAGCCTCAGACACGGTCTGCATAATCATCAGTGGGCGCTTCTTTTTGAGCTGCATGCTCACGACGGTTGAAATCAATGCAAGCACGCCAAAAGCCTGCCCCAGCACAAAGACGACAATTTCATTATCCATAAGCATTATTATATACTCTTTTCACATAATTCTCTAGTTTTCTACGGTCAAATCCCGGACTCTTTACGGGGGTGGTATAATAAAAGTATGAAGAAGATTTTGATTGCTACTACCAACCCCGGCAAAATTGCCACCAACAAAGCAATTCTAAGTAAACTCGGCTACGAAGGCGTTTCCTTTGCTGACCTCGGTTTACACCTCGAAGAACCAGACGAAACCATGCTAACCGCCGAAGAAATTGCCACCGAAAAAGCCCTCGGCTACGCGCAGCAATACAAAGATCTTCCAGTTCTTGCCCGTGATGATACAAACACATTGATTGGTGTTGACGAAGAGGATGATCCAAAGAATCATAATAAGGCTTTTGTCGCCAAGCGCGCTGGCGAATATACCGACGACAAAGGTGCTCAAGTTTTTGCCGACATCGCTCACAAATACGGCGGGGAAGTTTGGACTCGTTTTGATTGGGGCTACGGCCTCGCCTGGCACCAAACCGATGCAGACGGCAAAGACGAGATTAAAGTTGTCCATGGCCTCGCTACTACCGGCGATCATCTCGCCAAAATTGTCGACAAAATCTCTCCGGTCAAAGTTCCCGGCTTTTGCTTCTCTCCTGTCATCCAAGTATTGGTAGATGGCGAATGGAAATATGATTCCGAATTTACTGAGGAAGACAACTGGAAGGCCTACTGGCACATCCAGGCTGATACTATCAAATCTTTGCTCGACCAATTAGATTAAAACTAACAAAAAACAAAACCCCGGGCTTTAGACCCGGGCTTTTTGTCCTTTCTTTTTATTCTTCTTTCTTCCTATTCTTGAATACTGCTACACCAAGTAGAACTAATACTAATACTACTACTTCCGAGATTAACACAATCAAGTAAACATTAGTTTTGTTTTGTTTATTAACTCCAGCAATCTCGCCCGGGAATTTACCCATACCGCCAAAGCCTTTGGCCTGGCTGTAGCTAATTTCTGTGCCACCACTGTAGCTATTAATGGTAGTATATAGTCCGTTTTTTACCTCGCCATCAATCTCGCCACCAGTATAAATCTTGCAGTCTTCACCATCGTAAATTGCGCTACTATAAAGTAAGTTTGAAATGCTACGATCAGTCTTAAATGCGGCGAGCACTTTTTCATTAGTATTCTTGATCACGATCAAAGTATCGGCATCAATCTTCTGGTTGAAAGTTGCGTACAAATGTTTTTGCTTCGAATCACTCTCGATTGCGTCCGTCATATTGCCGGTTGCAATAATGGTACCGCCATTAATGTAGGTGCCTTTACCAGAATCAAGTCCTGCGTCCGGACTGCTTGGATGTGCAATCGCGATAATCGTACCACCATTAATTGTGAGCTTACCATTAGAATCGATTGCATCGCCTTCGTCTGCATCTTCCGAAACTTTTGCGAGCATCGACTTTACATTAATAGTCATATCGTTGTGAACTTCGCTGCCACCGGAAGTTCCACTAGCTGTGGTGGTATTAAGACAGTCATCCTGTGCGTAAATCTCGTAATCACCGGTACCGCCATTAAAGGTTAGATTACCTTTTGTCTCCACGCCTTCTTTGTTCTTACTGGTGATTTTGAGCGCGCCTTCGCCTTCAAAGTACAAATCAATATCAGAACTTACCGCGCCACTAGCTTTGTAGAAATAGTATGGATCGCCATCGCGCAAATCTTCATTGTCCGCCTGTACGGTCGCGAATAAGACATTCTCGATTTGTTCTTTGGTATAGATTCCATAATACTTTGAATAACTTTCATAATTCGTAAGTGCATCGCCCGAATAATACTTACTATAGTCACTAAGCTCGTCCGAGCCAATCAAGCTTACTTTCTTGAGTTTGCCGCCCTCCAGGGAATTATTGGTACCAGTCAAGGTCTTGACCGTTACTTTAATGTCAGTATAGTTTTTGTCCTTGTTATAAACGTAGAGCGCTGGCGCTTTCTTGGAATCCGTGTCAAGACTTGCATTGTTAAGAATGAGATTGATCTCGCCAGACTTATTGTTGGTGTCAACCCCAATCATTGCACCGGTCACTTTGCCGGTAAATTCATAGTCACCCGCGCCGTTAACGTTGATGACCTTGATACTCAAATCTTTGATTTTTGTATCATTACTTCCAGCTTCAACAAAGTCGTCAAGATCTGGGGTTTTTACAGATGAAACACCGTCGTATAAGAAGTTTGTGATATATACTGTGCCAAGACTGTTAGAGTTCTTGGCTTCAAGAAAACTATCTAAGGAATCATAAGACGGAATTGCTTCATAATTGTCCTTAGAATAATTTGAATAAGTGAGATTATCTAAGTCTACGTAGAAGATCGGCGACCTTTCTATGTCGAGCGCGCTCGTGCTCGCAATATTATAGTTTGTGGCCACGAGTCCTGCTGCAAGTGTGCAAAGTCCCGTGATAGCAAGAGTTTTTCCTCGCATATTATTGCTCCTGTTTATTGTTATTATTTGAGCCTCTCTTATTGAAGCGTTCTTTCATGTTTTCTGGAAGCTCCGGTCTCTCACCGTTGAAGTTTTCGTCATCTGGCATTTCTGGTATCTCGCCTCTAAAATTAAAGTTCCTATCCTCAGGTATTCCGCTGTTATTACTAGAACCGGTCGCTAAGTTATAAATTAAAAATGCGCTAGTTGCCACAATTGCCCCCACCAACACTCCAATTACAAATGGTACAATTTTCTTTTTCATATTGCTTCTCCTTTATACTATTAGTTTAGCGAGCTTAGCTTAAAGAAAGCTTAAAAATAGTTTCCTTGTCGGAACTTTTACAAACAATATTCCAGCCGTTCTGCTTACAAATTGCCTTAGCAATCGCAAGGCCCAGCCCAGAGCCATCACTAGTTTTATCGGTTTGATAAAAGCGATCAAAGATCTTTTCCGTGTCGCCTTTTGCCACTACGGCACCATCATTAGAAATTGAAATAGTATTTTGCGAAAGGGAGATATTAATTCTCTTTTCGCCATATTTGGTTGCATTATCTAGTAAAATATCAAGAATCTGTAACAAATCTTGCTTTGCCAAAATGTATTCCGGATTCTTAGACTCAACTTTGAAAGAAATCTTGCCGCCAAACTTTGCTTTAAAGATTTCTACGCGCTGCTTAATCTCGGCTACCAGCTCCACTTTTTCTGGCGTAGATTTTTGGATACTTCCTGTGTCCATTCTAGCAAGTTGCAATAGATCCAAAACTAGTTTATTTGCATGTGTAATCTCGGTTTCAATATTATTCTTCCAAACTTCATTTTCCTCGTCTACATCTAAAGCTTCCATGTTGGCTTGAATTACGGCAAGCGGAGTCTTGAGTTCATGTGAGGCGTTGGCGATAAAAATCTTTTGTTTGTCGTATGAATCCTTAACCGGATTCACGATTTTTTCGGACAGGAAAAATGTAATCCAAAACACAGCTACTTCGATAATTAAGCCCACAGACAACAGTGTCATGAGTAGTCGATTATTACCCTCTTCGCGGTCAGACTTAATAAACAGTTTCAAGTCTTGACTCTCAAAATTAGGTGTAGGGAATTGTGGATTAGAATTCGTGTCAAGGCTTTCTTTGTCAATTACGACCATGCGCTCAAAACGTGGAATTGGATCCGGGCGCGTCGTGGATGAAATCAACATAATCGAGCCTCCGGCCAGTAACAATACGACGGTTGTAATCGTCATAGTAATGATAATAATTTTGTTGCGGAGTTTTCGAAACATATTATTTATCGGTTAATTTATATCCAAGTCCACGTACTGTTACAATCTTGGTTGTACTTTGGACCTTCTTTAATAATTTACGGATTCGGGACATGTAGGATTCAATATAATTTCCTTCACCAAGAAAATCATTGCCCCAAATCTTCGCGAGCAAGAAATCTTTATTAATTAACTTTTCTGGTGATTGCATGAGTTCGATCAAAATTCCAGATTCTTTGTCGGTTAATTGTTCGCCATTAAGAGACATACTAGATTTATCCAAAACTAAATCACTGTAAGAAATCTTGTCATTATTCAGATTCCCCGGACGGCGGAGAAGTGCCTTAATTCTAGCAACTAATTCTGCGGTCTTAAATGGCTTAGCGAGATAATCATCTGCGCCATGATTGAGATGACAAACTTTAGTTTCTACATCGCAAAGCGCGGACAACATAATTACTGGAGTCTGTACGTTTTTCTCGCGCATACGCTTCAAGATGTCGGTGCCAGAAAGTTTTGGCAACATAATATCAAGAATTACACAATCATAAATATCTTTCACGGCCATATCGAGGCCTTCTTCGCCATCGCTAGCCAAATCGGTTGCGATGTCCTGTTTTTCCAAATTGTGCTTCACGGCGTCAGCCAGGAATTTCTCGTCTTCAACGTATAATACTCGCATAGTACTCCTTATCTAATTATAATACGATTATCTCCGAGAAAGATGTAATGAAACTGAAAATTACTCTTTGCCGAGTCTCAAAAACTTGGTGTAATCGTAGAGTGCTTGCGTATGATTTTCAAGAAAATAATAGTGTTTGACGTAGAAAAACGATAGGACGGATAAAATCGTTGCGAGTAGATAAAGAGGAATCATTTCGATCATAAAGCCTAGCATACATAGGCTGGCTCCAACCAATCCAAGAAAAACTAAAGTTACAGCAATAAAGAAAAACATGATAATCATATGAATGAAACGTTCGTGTTGAAAATCTTGAACCATGTCACGATGATAAGCGGCAAGTTTAGCACGTTCTGTATCGCTTAAATCTTCGTTGATTTTCTCAGCAATAAATTTTTCGTAAGACTTAATTCGTTGTTCCATTTTGTAATTCTTCTTATGGCTAAATTATATCACCACATGCATATTTTTGTGGGGTATAATAAAAGTATGAAGGACCGATATAGTGCAATTATTCGTATTACAGGATTCTTTCTGATTATTCGCGCGCTAATGTTTCTAGGTGGTGCAATTTCTATTGGCTTTGGGCTTGCATTTGGTAAGGAAGGCGAGAATAACGATTTGATCATGCCACTCATCTTTTGTGTTATTTATTTTGTCTTCTGCGCAATCCTTAGCATGCGCCTTGCTGGTGTTTTTATGGGCAGTAAGAATTCGCAGTTCCGCAATCGTCTCGACAAACTCACTTTTTCAAATTACCAGAATGGTTCAGAATATGCTAATCGTGCCAAAGAAAACGCGGCAAAGGGAGAGAATACTTCAGTAGAAGTGGATACTAAGAAATTGGAGGCAGCCCTATCAAAGAAGGCATCCGAAGCACTACCATATACTGGTCTCCTTGATCCTCGCGCTGCACTTATTTTCTTGCTTGCCGATTTATTAATGGCGGTCTTACTACTTTGTTCACTCCCAGGACTTCCAAAAATCTATATTGATCTTGTTATTGAAGCAATCGCCATTATGGCGGCCTTTATCGAAATCTTCAATGCTACCGCCAATAAATAATTATTTCTTTTTGGTCTTTTTCTCGTTTTTGAGATAAATCAAATAATAGGTTGCACCCACCATACCAGCGCCACCAATAATATTGCCGAGTGTAACTGGCAAAAGATTATTTACGAGCGCCGTACCAATGTTTAATCCTTCTGCAGCAATTCCGTTTCTGGCCGATTCCATCATGCCCGCCGGCAAATAAAACATGTTGGCGATTGAGTGCTCAAATCCGCATAAAACGAATAGCATTACAGGGAAGAATACAGCGGCAATTTTGCCCCAAACCGTCTTCGCACCAAATGACATCCATACGGCAATGCAGACTAGGAAATTACATAAAATTCCACGACACAAAGCCTCTGCAAAGCCAAGATTCACTTTATTTATTGCAGTGTTTGTAACGGTTTCCGCAATTGCGTCAAATGCTCCTGAAAAAACTGCAAGTGCAGTAATTATTAGTGAGCCGATCAAATTGCCTAGAAATACCAATCCCCAGTTTTTTAATAGTTGTTTTACTGAAATCTTTTTAGAAAACAACGCACAAATCATCAAACTATTGCCAGTAAAAAGCTCGCTGCCAGCCACTACGACCATCGCGAGTCCAGCTGGAAAGATGCAAGCGCCAGCCAACTTTCCTGCGTACACATTTCCAAAAGTTGCCCCCACTCCTGCGAGAGCAATAAATGCTCCTGCGAGCATTCCAAGTAAAATCATTTTTGACGCCTTCAAATTACCTTTGGCTTTGCCAACTTCTACGGCAGTCTTTGCGATTTCGGACGGTGCCATGTATTTCCTCCTTAGGTTCACTCATTATAACACGCGAAAATGCTTATGTTTCGCATTTTCTTGAACAAAAAATAAGCCCCTGTAAGGCTTATTTTCTAGCGACCATCGCGAAGGTTGAAGTGTTTGCGCTTATCGCTGTGCTTGTGATTATTGTTGCGATTCTGCTTTGCAACAGTCTTGAATTTAGCTTTTCTTGCCATAATAGATTAATTATATCATAAAATGCTTTCTTTTTGGGATTATTTCTCACTACTTCCGAGACCTTCTAAAAAATAATGAAGCAAGCCTCCGGCTTCTTCATTATTTTTTTATGGGTTAGGGTCTCCTCAGTAGTGAGAAATAATCCAAGAAGACCTTTTATGACATAAAAAAAGAGGTCTAAAAACAATCTTTTTACTACTTTCAAAGCCATAAACCATATAAAAATAATGAAGAAGCGTTTTAACGCTTGCTTCATTATTTTTAAACGGTTTTGAAAGTAGTGAAAAGATTGTAAAACAAACAAATTGCTTATGTTATAATTAATGCATGGATGAAGCTTCCATTCAACTCAAACGCCGCGAAAACGAAGAGCAGGCGACTGCGAATCGTGCTCGCATTTTGGGCTTAACTTATCTCGATACGCGCACTTTTGAGGCGGAAATTCCGCTTATCAAAGATATGCTCACAGTTGAGCAAATGCGCAAAGATTACATTCTCCCACTTACCCAAGGTGGTGGCGAAGAACGTTTTCAATATATGGTTACCAGCCAGACTCCGCGTACTCTTATTCAGGAGATGCGCCAAAAATTCAATGAGACTGGTGAACGTGCCGATTTCTTCTTGATTTCAAATTCTGCCTACAAGGCCTTCATGTTGCGCTACGATCCGCCAGTTGAGGCTCATTATGACGACATTAAAATTGCCGACGAGGGTGATTCCGAAACTATTGCTTCCGTCTCACAAACCTTGAATCAAGTTTCCACGGAAAAGATTTTCGACTTTTTGCTTGACCAAGCTGATAAACTTGGGGCGTCTGATATTCACATTGAAAATCTTCGTACTGAAATTCGCATTCGCATGCGTGTAGATGGCATTTTGCATCCAGTCGCCACCATTGAGCGTGATCGTTATCGCATCTTCATGGGCGAGCTTAGCTCTCGTGCCAACGTCTCTACTGCTTCCAATAAGCCTCAGTCCGGCCACATGCAGAAGGAAATCACTCGTGATGGCGCAACCCACCTTCTAAATATTCGTGTTGAAACTGTTCCTACTATGTATGGCCAAGATGCCGTACTCCGTCTCTTCAACTTCGATGAATCATTGCTTAATCTTGACCTCCTTGGTCTTTCCGAAGAAGAGCGCAAAGAAATCGACGAAGTGGTTTCTCACCCACGCGGCCTTGTCTTGATGGTTGGCCCTACTGGTTCTGGTAAATCTACGACGCTTTACTCTATGCTCAATGCCCTTAATACTACCGACAAAAAGATTATTACCCTCGAGGATCCGATTGAATATGGTGTTACTGGTATTTCGCAAATTCCAATCGATACTACCAAAGGTGGCTCATTTGCTGACGGTCTCCGTTCCGTGCTTCGTCTTGACCCTGACGTAGTAATGGTGGGTGAGATTCGTGATGCTGATACTGCTAAGACGGCTATCCAGGCCTCTATTACCGGTCACTTAGTGCTTAGCTCCTTTCACGCCAATTCTACTTCTGCTGCCTTCTCGCGCATGATTGACCTTATTGGTACAAACCCAATTTTCTCTAGCTCTGTTCGTCTCGTGATGGCACAGCGTTTGGTGCGCAAACTTTCCGACTCTAAGCAACCACGTCCAGCTACTGCCGCTGAAGCTAAGTATATCAGGGAAGTTATGGCCGATGTTCCGGCCGAAAGACTCGGTGGAATCGACCTTAATAATATTACTCTCTATGATCCAGTTAAAACTGAAGATTCTCCATTTGGCTACAACGGCCGTACGGTCATTATGGAACAAATGATTGTTTCAGAAGAAATCCAGGCCTTCATCCGTGGCGAAGTTGAAGATATTAATACGAATGCTATCGAAAAGACCGCCAAGAGAAACGGTATGCTTACATTGGAGCAAAAAGGTCTCCTTGCAGTACTCCGTGGCGAGACAACACTAGAAGAAGTTTCTCGTGTGATATAATAATGCCTATGAGTGATAAAGTTATTTCAGATTACAACGGATACGATTACAAGAAAATCTTCTGGGAAGATGCTGATCGTGAATACGAAGATTTAGCCGACCGTATGGCTATTCGCAAGCTTCTCCCAAAGCGCATGGAAAAATTTGCCGATATTGGCGGTGGCTATGGCCGTCTCGCCAATGAATATCTCAAGCGTGCTAAGAAGCCAATTATCTTTGATTATTCTAAATCTGAACTTGCTCAGGCCAAAGAAACCTTTGGTGACAAAGTTGATACCAAATCTGGTGATATTTACAAACTCCCATTCAAGGATGCCGAGCTTGATGGCCTCATGATGGTCCGCGTTACTCATCACCTTGAGCATCTCGACAAAGCAATTGCCGAACTTTATCGCGTCTTAAAACCAGGTGGCGTCGCCGTTATCGAAGTTGCCAACAAACGCACTCTTCCAAAAATGGCTCGCTTCATCTGCCGCCGCTCCAAAGTTAATCCATTCTCAAAAGAAGTCGCAAATCTTACCGACATTTCCGAAGGTGGCTTTTTCAACTATCATCCAAAATACGTCGAAAACATCTTCAAAGAGGCTGGATTTAAGAGGGAAAAGGTTCTTTCCGTTTCCAACTTCCGCAGTAAAGGCATGAAAAAAGTCTTCCATACCAAGAATCTTGTCCGCATGGAAAAAGTTGCTCAAAAGGCACTCGCGCCAATTCGCTTTGCGCCTTCAATTTACTACAAGTTGAGAAAACCAGAAGAATAGTATATAATTACAGGTATCGGGGCAGCGAGCTAACGCTCGCTATCCCCTCGTTCGCAGAATAATTATAAAAACAAGTTTTTATAATTATTCTACTCACTCGGGGCAGTCGTTCAACGGATAGGACATATCCCCTCTAAGGATACAATGCTGGTTCGATTCCAACCTGCCCTACCACAGCAATTACAACAGCCAACGGCTGTTTTTTGTTGACATTTACAAAAAGCTTATGTTATAATTAGTCCCATAAAAGGTCAACACAAAAATGAAAAAAATAGTCTCCACAATATTTGCTCTGCTGTTGGTTTTTGTGCCTCTTGTCACAATCACTCCAAAAGCTCAAGCATACAACAATAATAATTATTATTCTTTCTCTGGTCTCGAACCAATGGAGGAAATCACCGTCGCGGAAATCGATCACAACACATCGCTTTTCGTTTCTCCAGATGGTAACGATGAAACCGGTGACGGCACGATTACGAAACCGTACAAAACCGTTAATAAGGCAATCGCCGAAGCCGCCAATCCGATTTGGGATACAGATTGTAATACTACTGGTCGTACCGCCAATACGATTTATCTCCGCGATGGAACTTACCCGGAAAACGTAGTAGTTGACAAAAATAACATCACGATTCGTAATTACCCAGGTGAGACTGCAAGGGTAACTGGTGGTGGTCTTACGACTTACAATGCCAATATTTACATCATGAAGAACCTCTCCAATATTCGCATCTACGGTCTTAATATTGAGGACCGCCACGAGGAAGGCATCGAGGGTGTTTATGGCATTTTGGTTCGTGGCGGCACGAGTAATATTATCATCCAGAATAATACCTTCAAGAATATTCATGCTAACTTTGCAAACTATGATGGTATCCATGGTAATAATGCTACTGGTGTGATTGTCTATGGTGATCAGGAAACCGTAGCTCACAACATTTTGATCGCTAATAACGAATTTACCGATATCGAATGTGGCTTTTCCGAAGTTATCACGATTAATGGCTACACCGCCATGGTTGACGTAATCGAAAACTACATCCATGATGTCCAAAATATTGGTATTGATATTGCTGGTCAATATGGCGCCAATAGTGATCCGGCCAAAGATTATGCTCGCTATGTTTATGTGGCTGGTAACCGTATCGATAATGCCGTTTCTGCTAGTGCCATAAACGCCGGCATTTACGTTGATGGCGCTAAAAATGTACTCGTAGAACGCAATACCGTTACTAATTCTCCAATGGGTATTTCTATTGGCGAAGAAAACCAAATTGTTGACCTAGATTACTTTACTGAAGGTATTATTGTTTCTTCGAACTTGCTCGTAAACAATACTAAAAGTGGTCTTCGTATCGGTACATCCTCATTGCGCAATAGTGCCGTAGTAAATTCAGTGATTGTGAATAATACGATTATCAATCCAAATACTGCTGCTGGTGCTCCAATTGTGGTCGGCAAAAGCCACGACAACAAGATTATTAATAACGTAATAGTCGACCGGGGAACCTGGAATGGTATCTTCTATACTGATGACTACTCTACTACTGCCGATTTTTACAACTACACCATTGATTACAACTTCTTCTTCGCCTATAGCTACAATATGTGGCAATTTGATGGCCCAGTCTTCAATATTGCCGGACAAACTTTCCCGTACAACGATTTTAATAATTCTGGTTACGGTGAGCACAACGTCTTTCTAGCTACGGGAACCGACGTTTCGCTTAATTCTGTCCTAGATATTAATTACAATATAGTCGACGGCTCTGCTCTCGAAGGTGCCGGCGTAAATCACGATTACGATTGGCTCCGCGATTACGAAGGCAATCTCCGCGATACAAACAATATTGATCTTGGTTATTTTGCTAATAATATTCGCATCTCAACCGCTGAGGATATGGCAAGACTTACCGCTGAATTCCCATTCACCCGCGACGTTTTGTCTGACCTAGTTTATGGTCCAGTTGTCAATCCAGACGATATCGTTGTGCCGGAAGGTATGGTCTGTCCATATCTCCCAGAAGAACCAGAACCAACCGAGCCGGAACCAACCGAACCAACTGAACCAACCGAACCAACTGAACCAACCGAACCGGTCCAACCAGCCGAGCCGACTGATCCGACCGAGCCGGAACCAGAAGAAGAACTTTCTGTTCCAGACACCGGCGCAAAGTTCATCGAAAAAATCTTCAAAAAATCCTATGCCATCTTTGGCGTTGCAGCTGCGGCTGCCTTGCTTACAATTGTTGGAATCTATGCAAGATTTCGCCAATAAAATAGCATAATTACTATGTTATAATGGGGAAAAGAAAGAGTTTTTGGCTTGAAGCCACAGGTGGAAATGGAAGAAAAAAAGGACAAAACCGAGAAAGATTCAGTCGCTCCAGTGGAGCCTGCCAAAAAGAAGCACGGTGGCTTATTTGTGACAATTTTCCTTGTGGTTTTGGTTCTCTCTGCCGCCGGAATCTTTACGTTTATTGCACTTCAACGAGAATTCAATACTACTGGCTTTAAAGAATCTCGCAGACTCGCTTATGCTGCGGAGTATCAGGAAGATTTTGGCCGCGTGTGTTTTGGCTCGGTTTTTGATTGCAAAGATGCTGAACTCGAACCGAATGGTCCAGTTGATACAAAAGTGCTCGGGGACCACGAAATCATCGTTAAAGCAAAAAGCGGAGATCAGGTCATCGAACTCAAGCAAATCGTGACCGTTTCCGATGACGAAGCGCCGATTATCTCTTCCGAAATAGAGCAGATCAAAGTTTGCCCGAGCGGCAAAATTCCGGCTTTCAAGTACGATATAAACGACAACTACGATGGCGAGCTTACTGAACAGGCTACCCTTACACATAATGCAGAAAAGCAGGCTGTCTCAATCACTATAAAAGATAGCAATGGCAACGTAGCTGAAAAAAGCATTCCGGCTACTGTCATTGATGATGAGGCGCCAATTATCACAATGAATGGCGAAGAAAACGCCGAAGCCTTTATCGGAATTAATTACGCAGACGCATCTGCCAGTGTCGTGGATAATTGCGATGAGGATATTGAGCTCAAGGTCAATAATAGCGTCAATACGAGTTCGGAGGGTGTCTACAAAGTCACTTATTCCGCTACGGATACTGCTGGAAATACTTCTACCAAGGAACGCACGGTCACGGTCAAAAAACCAGAAAACGGCATAATATATCTTACCTTTGACGATGGTCCAGGAGCGCATACTGGAAGACTACTCGACATCCTCAAAAAATACAACGTCAAGGCAACTTTCTTTGTAACTTGCTCTGGTAGTGATGATCTTATTCTACGTGAATATAACGAAGGCCACACGGTGGGTCTACATACTTGCACGCATGCCTATGACTATATTTATCAGGACGAAAGAACTTTCTTTAGCGACCTAGAGCGTATCCAGGCTCGCGTAAAGAATATTACAGGCTTCACCTCTACAATTACACGTTTCCCGGGTGGCAGTTCAAATACTGTAAGCGCCAGGTACGACGGCGGGCAGAGAATTATGAGCAAACTAGTAAAATCCGTCCAAGATCGCGGCTTTACCTACTTTGATTGGAATATTGCTTCTGGCGACGCCGGTGGCGCTTATACGGCGGATCAAGTCTATAATAATGTTGTTTCTCGCCTCGGCAAAGGCGGCTCGTATGTCGTCTTGCAGCACGATATTAAGGGCTTTTCTGTGGATGCAGTTGAGGGGATTATCAATTACGGTCTCTCGCATGGCTACACTTTTCTACCCCTGTCCACATCGTCATTTACCGCCCATCACGGGGTGAACAACTAAAAGTTTATGCTTGAATTATTTGTCAAGCTTTGCTAAACTAGAACAAGTCGCTCTATAAATTTTTTCCCAAATAGATCGGTGGCTAGATCTTTTTCG
>JAEEGL010665950.1_pt1 | contig 28562 bp, 16 predicted proteins | sample 9134231 | NCBI WGS metagenome assembly JAEEGL01 (sample SAMN16246548, study PRJNA631951) | gut metagenome | biome: gut microbiome; feature: rumen; material: fiber-attached | host: Bos | place: Iran: Karaj | collected 2018-10 | reverse complement strand
GGATCGCTGGAATAACGGATCTCTCCGCTTTCCCGGTCCGCAAAGAAGAAGCGCCGTCCGTCCGCGCTGAACAAGGTCAGCTCCCCTCCGAAATCTGTAATGTATTCAACCGGCATCCATCCGTCCTCCGGGGCCAGCGCCATCACCAGCGCCCCGTGAAGCCCGTTCCCGTCCGTTTTCGCAGGCAGTTTGACTCCGATCATCTGCCGGGTGAGTCCGGTAGTGGCGTTGAATGAAGGCTTGTGTACGACCGACGGTATGCCCTGAAGGAGTCTGGTGAAATCTTCGGAATTTTCGCCCAGGTCCTTTTCCATCGTGAATCCGGTATAGTCCCTGCTGCAGGCGGTTTCCCTGCCGTCAGGCCCGAAGAGCATAATATAGTCGAACCCCAGTATGCCGCAATATTCCCTTAATTTTCCGGGAGTTCCAAGCTCAGGATACTCCCCGATCAGCGCTGCCATCCTTTCCCCGCAGGAAACCTGGCGGGCAGTCTCTTCCTCCTCTGCTTCAGCCACACTGGAGGCCACCGCCTCCTGTATCCCCGTAAACAGCCGGTTCAGTCTTTCCGCCCCAAAAATACTCTCTTCATGCAGCACATCCAGATGCTGGAACATGGCAGTACTGAGAAATACGATGATGGCCCCTGTCAGACCGGATCTTCTGATGATCTTCCTGAGATTCCGCGGTTCATAGTGCACTGCCTGCAGATCTGTCAGTTTATTCTGCTGTACATGGCTCTGGACACTGAGCAGATAGGTCAGAATGGTCGCGAAAATAACCAGCGTAACCGTCACGATCATTCCAGTGTGCATCACCACGCGGCTGAAAATGCGGCGCAGGGGATTCAGAAAAATAATGCCTTCTTCTGCTCCTGCCAGAGGTGAGAAGGTACACAGATAATATTCTCCGTCAATTTTGGCCGTCAAAACATCTTCGGAAAGTTTTTCCCGGGTAATGCCCAGTTCCCCGGCGCTGCCAAGTCCCGGGAACCGTGCCGGCTCCTTCAGCAGCGGCAGTCCCTCTTCCGCAGAGGAAACCAGCAGCACTGTGCCCTGCAGGGATTCCTCCATCTGCGCAAGCATCTTTTCATCCCAGGTATGGTTTGCCTGGTAAGCTTTGTAGGATGCCTCCGGAATCAGGCTCACGTAAAATACATTTTCCGATATTCCGGCAACATAAAAGAGCCCCGCTTCCGCAGCCGTACCGGTCTGCTCTTCACCGGCCCGGGTCAGTTCCCCTGGGTCCGGCTTCGGAAAATCCGGGGAAAGACCTTCCGGCCAGACCACCTGCTCTCCCCGTATTTCCGCCACAGCGCCGTCCTCAAACAGACGCGGGCCGGTATAACTGCCTTCCTTCATGAAATCCTTAAGCATCGCAGCCATAAAACGGGCGTGGTTCTCCTGATTCCTGTCGAAATCTTTCTCTGCCTGCTTATCCACTTCCCGAACCTGCCGCAGCATTTCTGCCGTAGAATCCAGCTTCAGCTGGTCCAGATACCGGGTTCTCCTTAAGGATCTCGAAAAGCCCTGCAGAAAACAGAGTACGCCAACAGCAAGCAGCAGCGCTGCCATAAGGATGAATGCCCTGATTGCTTTTTTACTTAATTGCTTCATGTTTGTCTGTATCATTTTTCCCGGTGACGCTCAGATATTTCGCGTAGGGGCCGAAGGCTTCCCTGTCGATAAAGCGTCCCAGTTTGCGGTATTCATATTCCATGGCGCGGACAATGTGTCCCATGCCCACCGGCTTTCCTTCCGCCCCCGCCATATACGCCGCGCTGTAGAGGATTGCCTTGATATTGGCGCCGGACAGCTCAAACTGCCTGGCCAGGAAGCGGAAGGGCAGGCCTTCTTCGAGCTTTGCCTGCCGCGGAAGCGTCGTGGTCCAGAGAATATACCTGGCCTCCGCGTCCGGGCTGTCGAGGCGCACCGCATAAGTAATTCTCCTTACAAAAGCCGTATCGAAGTTCGTGTAAAGGTTGGTGGCGAGAATGGACATTCCGTCATATTCTTCGATCTTCTGGAGCAGGAAGGCCGTTTCCGAATTGGCGTACTTGTCGTTGGAGTTATTGATCTCCGTACGCTTGGAAAACAGCGCGTCCGCCTCGTCAAAGAACAGGATCACGTTGGAGCCCTTTGCCGCTTCGAAAATAATCGAAAGATTCTTCTCCGTCTCTCCGATATACTTGGAAAAGATCTGGGAAATGTCTACCCTGTAGAGCGGGATCCCCAGCTCGTTGGCTACCACCTGCGCGGCCATGGTCTTGCCTGTGCCCGGCGGGCCGTAGAGCAGCAGGCTGACGCCGTTTCCGTAGGCATTCTTTCTGGTCATTCCCCAGCCCCGGCCGACACGGTTGCGGAGCCGGTATCTGTCGCACGCCACCTTCAGCAGCTTTTTCTGGCCGTCTGTCAGCTTGATATCGTCCCAGGTATATACTGCCTTCATCTGGGAAGCCAGGCCGTAGAAATCCACCTGGTTCAGCTGGCGCAGGGACTCCAGGATCATTTCCCGGTCGATCACCGTAAGCCTCCGGATGCCGGCGGCTGCCTTCACATGGCTGCAGGTATTTTTGATCATACCGTAAGAGATATTGTAGCAGTCTGCCAGATCCGGGATCACGACATTTTCCGCCAGTCCGTAAGGATTGTCTTCCTCCAGGAAATAACTCCAGATCTCTGTCCGCACATCCACATCCGGGGCGGGAATACTGAGGTACGGGACCGCCTTCACGATCAGCTCCCCCGGCTCCCTGCTTTCCCCGAATACGATAATACTGCTGTCGCCGCAGGCTCTGAAAACACGGTTCAAAAGTTTCCAGCGCCTTTCCGCCTGTTCTTTATCCAGTCCGGATTCCACGGTCTCCTCCCGCTCCAGCCGGACTGCAAGGAGGCCGCCGGCCATCCGCATCCGGAGGGAAAGATTCGCCAGGCCGGCGTCACGTTCCCGGACAGACTGCCGCAGCAGCTGCCGCAGATCCAGAACAAACAGCGGCACTTCTATAGCAGCGGCATACCGGAACATCAGATGCAGCACCGTCTCTTCATCCTCACATTCCAGGTAGCAGAATCTGTTCCGTGCATCCGAAAGGACATCCGCCAGTTCTTCCATGCTCCGGTGGAAAAACACCGGGATGTCGGTTTCCTCGAGACTCAGGCTCAGTCCTTCCGGCAGAAGTTCCTCCAGATCCGGCAGGCCCGTCAGCATCCGTTTCAGCAACGGGTTCAGGATCAGCGGAGTATCCAGACCCTTATCCTCTTCACCGCCGACAAACAAAGAAGAAAACAGTCCCTCGTCCAAAGCGCCCGCCGGCAGATCTTCCGGTCCGTACCTGGGTGTGATCCTGGCCATCAGCGCGCCCAGCAGCCCCACCGTGGGGCGGGTCCTGGAAATATCGTCCTGCAGGAAGCCGAAAATACGTTCATAACGCCGGTCCAAGGCGGAAGCCAGCGCCAGGATGACAGCCATCACGCCCGTGCGGTCGAGACCGAAAATGTCTTTCAGGGATTCGATCCACAGGATCCCGGTTTCCGGTCCCTTGCGGCCGTCTCCCCCCGTGTCTTCTTCCCATAATTCATCGTCGTCTTCCGCGCCGGGATCCGGCCGGCGCTCTTTAGCCTCATCTGCCTGCACCTCATCGTCATCAAGATCCGACAGGACCACCTCCGGTCCCGTTATGCCCGAAGGATCCAGAGTATATGCCACGCGGCTGCCGATATAGCTGAAGGCGTTCTCCGCCGCCGCTGCCAGTTCGGGATCACAGAGATCCCGCTCCCTGTAATAAGGCGGCATTTCGAAGTAGCTCTGCATTTCGGACTCGGTGATCACGAGACCGCGGGAAAACAGCTTTTCCTCTTTTCCCAGTCCTTTATATTGCAGATAACTTTCCAACAGCATATCCAGAAGCCGGAGATAGTCCTCCAGTTCTTCAGATGCGCCGCGGTAAGGCAGTTCTTTCTTATCTAAGTCAAAATAATCTTTGTATTCGTACATTTTTTACACTTTTTCCGCCAGGATGCGTTCCAGGATCTGGCGGATCATCCTCGAAAACCGGGATCCGGGATCCCGCATCAGGAGTCTCAGGGCCCGGGCCAGATAACGGTCCGCCATAAGCATCCTGGTGTCGGTATCCGTGACCACAAACTCTTTTTTAAAATACACCCCGGAAAGCACATTTTCCAGATACCTGGTAATGGTGACCCTGGTATGTTTCGGATCCGACCGGCTGATGCCCCTTAAGATCATGGTCATGCCCCGTTTCTGCTTTTTGACGCAGTCTTCCAGGTAAGCGTCCAGCCATTTTTTCATGCCTTCCAGATTTTCCGGGGTACCCCCGCCCTTCAGAGCTTCGATGGCTTCCCGGGAAATGCCTCCGTCGCTTTCGTTCTGCAGGTATTTTTCCTTCATGCCGCCGAAAATGCCGTCCAGGAAGAAAGTCTGGTACATACGGGCATAGGAATGGGCCGTTCCGAACAATTCGCTGTCAGAACCGCCTTTACGATGCCGGTTCTGAGCAAAAGCATAGTCTATGTCCTGCTGGCCGTACGCTTTTTTATCCTGCATATAATGGCGGGCATCGTCGAACTCCAGCGCCGACTGCTCCAGCCGCTCCAGCTGATCCAGTTCCCTGCTTTCTTCCGGGTCCAGCCCGGCGGCTTTCTTTTTATCTTTCAGTTCCAGATACCGGGTATAGTACTCCACCGCTTTGCGCGGAGACCCCCAGATCTGCAGATAGGACGCATAGTGGGAAGGTGTGAAAGCGGCCTTATCCCCTCCTGCTTTTACTGTATACGTGCCCTTATCCAGTTCCTCCCGTACCAGGTCCGAACCGGACTGACTGCTTTCATCCGTCAGGTAGGACCCGAAGGCGCCGTTGTTTCCCCCATGAAGCCCCCTCAGATGTTCATTGGAGACCGGGGGGATCAGGCCGCTCCGGATCAGTTCCCCGGCGCTTTCATTGGAAACGCTCTGCTGCCGGAGCTGTACGCTGAAAGCAGCGGCACTGCTGCCGCTGTTTTCTTTTGCCTCGTGTCCTTTGCCTTCCCGGCTGCTGTCCACAGTGCCGTTCCGGCTCTTATCTTTCCGTCTCCGGCGCCTTTGTTCTGTTTTCTCCAGTTCCTCTTTCAGGTGCGCTGCCGCCGGCATGTTCTGCTCCTTTTTAAGCGTGTGTTTTTTATTTCTTCTTTTTCTTCTTTTTCAGCTTTTCCAGTTCTTTCTTCAGTTTTTCCTGCTCCGCTTTATCCACTGCATTGCTGTGCTCCAGCATCAGGAAATTGATAATGCCGTCGATGGTTTTTGTGAAACTCATCTGGGGATTGTCGATCACATTGCTGTAGATGGGATCCAGCGCCATGGCAACACTGCTGATCTTAGCCCCGTATTGCCTGCCCTCCTTAAAGACCCTCCTGAGATAGGCATTCAGGAAAAACGTTCGGAAGCTCCTCTTGATCAGGTCCCGCGTAGGATGGTCATAGGCGTGCATGATGCCGCGGAGGATGGCCATCATTCCCTTCATCTTGGCCTGAGTCTTCCTGGTGAGGTAATCGTTCATCCACATGGCGGTAATGTTCGAATCCGCGTCGTTGGGAATGCCGCCCGAGCCCTGGCCCCGCTTGGCCGTGCTCCGCATCCCGCCGAAAATCTTTTCGAAAAAGATCGCCATATAGCTCATAGAAGCCGACGCGTTTTCCGCATACATCTCGCCGGTGGCCTTCGTCGTGCCGGCACGCTCCATTTTCCTTAACTGGAAGACATAGTCGATATCATTCTGGGTGAAACCGTCCTTTTCCAGCATATCCCTGTGGGACTGGTCGTACTGAAGTGCCAGCTTTTCCCTCTCCGCGGCCTCCTCCCACTCTTTCTCTCTCCTGCCGCTCCATTTCAGCTTGAATCTCGGGCTGGACATGTTTTCGCTGTCCCGGTTGCGCTCGTTCTTCAGATCCAGATATTTTTTATAACCCATGACGGCGGCTTCCGGCGTCTTAAAGATCTGCAGGTAAGATTCGTAGTGGGTCGGTGTCATATTTACTTTTCTGTTGTCATCCAGCACGACCTCATAGGCCAGAGCGCTCATATCTTCCCTCAACGTCCCCAAGTCGCCGTAAGGGACGGATTTATCCTGGTCCCTGTATATATTGTTCAGCATACGGAGAGATATCTGCATCGTGGACAGCAGGTTCATGACCTCCGTATTCACCCGGCTGTCCGATCCCAGCACCGTCTGATACTGCCTGCTGATCTCCGCCATCTCATCACTGATATCCGCGTAGGCCGTCTTCACATCGTTGGTCGTTACCAGCTGATACAGGTCCGGTACCTCTTCATCCTCCCCCAGTTTTAATTTTGAAAGTTTATTGGCGCGGGCGCGGTCCAGCGTAAAGATCGCACCGCCTGCCTCTGTCAGGTTCATCATCCAGGCAAGGAAGTCGGGACCCGCGGCTTTTTGCTGCTCCGGGGTCATGATGGTACCGATCTTTTGATACAGCGCCCTGCCTTCTGTTTTGATCGCCTGACGCAGCTGGACCAGATTACCGGCTTTGGCCGTTGACGCATCTGTTTTCTCGCTGTTCCCCTTCATGGATTCAGGAGCATAGCGGTAGGACCCGAAGGTCCCTTCCGCGTCGGTCGAGAGGCGCAGGTTTTCACCGGTGGCGGCGGGGGCATAGCCTTTGAGTCCGACGCCGGCGGAATTCTTCGTTGCCCTGTACCGCTCAAAGTCTGCTTTGGTCACCCTTTTATTGCCCTGGCCCTGGTAGCTCATGTCGTTTTTGGTGGTCATGTTGCCCATCTTGCGCTGGGTGTCCGTATCCAGGAAGACGTTCCAGGATGTTCCGATCACATGTCCCAGATGGCCCGCAGAATTAAAACGTATCAATTCTTCCGTAAAGACCCGGTCGACCTGGTCGGTGGCAATGCCGCCTGCCCGGAACATATCCCGTACGAAAGTCGTACAGTTACGTCTGTACATGGCGTAGCCTCCCCGCTCCGTATAGGCCTCCGAAGCCTTCGCGATCCTCTCGATCTGGGGTGTGGTGGCCGGATACGTCTTGCTGATATCATAGGTATGCGTGGCGTCGTCCACCAGCTGTCCGGGTACTTCGGCGCCCTGCATCATCATCATGGTCCCTGATGCGTCTACAAAGCCGTCCGCGGGATAAAAGCCGTATTTGATGTTATAGCGTTCTTTACGGCCGGTGATCTTGCTGTTCCTGGTGTATTCGATGCCCAGCATGACATGACCGCATTCCGAGAAGCGCATGCTGCGGGAAGACCCTGTCTTGGGCTGCTGAACATACAGCGAGACCCTGGGGGGCAGATCATTGCCGTTACTGTCAACAGCCCTGCCCGCGGTGAGGTAAGACCAGACGGTAGGCACACGGCGGAAATCCGCCAGGATATCCGCGCCGGTATTCTTATTGGGGTTGAAGTTCTGTCCTTCTCTGCCGGGGATCGCCCTGTGGGTCCTCTGCTGCTGTCCCAGTTCCGCTTTCAAATGCGCAGCGTGCTTGACCCCGCCCGTAATGCCCAATGCCTTGCCGACGATTGTTGCGGGAAGGACCGAGGCCTTTCCGAGGGTTTTCCCTACTCCCCTCCAGAGGGCATGGTTGGCCTGGGCGGTCTTGCTCCAGTCAGTCCTGGGTTTCTGGTAAGGCTGGAACGTATTGTAGGAGACCTGATTGATCCCTTCGACATTCACACCGGGCTCCTCGTTCATGATATTCTGAGGCGCCGCATCCGCGTTTTTCGAAGCCTTTTTCACCCGCTTTTTCTTCGGCGCTTCAGCCACCATGTCCTCGTCCGAATTCATGCCGGGGGCCGGTACGCCCGGTAAGCTTTGCGGGACGACATATAAGGGACCCTGTTGGGGCGCCCGGACGGGTACCTGCTGCTGCTGCGGTGCCCGAACGGGTGCCTGCTCCGGCGCCTGTTTCCCGGCATTGGCATTGCCGGGCTGTTCGACATTGCGGATCTGGTTGTCGTTGCGGATCTGATTGTCGTTGCTGATGTTGCCGCCGATCCTGTTCTGGGCTCTCCGGGCCATGACCTTGGCCACGACGTTGCGCGGGATCTCATTGGAAATGATGGGCAGCCCCCACACGTCCTTGTCCAGCTCATAGCTGACGTTTGCGAGTTCTTCCTCCGAGATTTCCTCCTCGTTCTGCCGGGGCGCAGGCTGCTGCGGCGCGGGACCGTTCTGATCCTTGACAGCGCCCTTATTTTCATTTAGTTTCTGCGCTTCCAGCCTTGCGCTTTCATTGGACTGGGGTTCGTCCTGCGGACCGAATTCATTGCCGGCGGATTGCCGCCCTGCAGGCACGGAATCAAGATACCGGCCGTCGTCGTCATAATCATCAAGATCAAGGATCATGACGCCGTTCATCAACCCGGTATTTCCGCCTTGCTGCTCTGTCTTCTTTTTGTTCTTTTTCCCTCCGGCCATTGAATTCCTGTTTCTCTAAACAACCCTAGATTATCTCTTCACCTTTTTGAACCGGCAGCTTATCCGGGGTCATCCGGATCAGCCTGAAATGTTCCGAACCTTCTGCCTTCAGCAGGAATTGTCCCTGCTCCAGCCTGATCTCCGGTGGATTTGTCATATTATTTCCAACCCGGAGAGCCAGGATTTCCCTGCCGGCCCGGCTGCCCGGTGTTGTTTCGGCCGCCTCGGCCGCATCGCTTTGTCCTTCCGGGAAAAATGCCGACAGGAAACTGCCTCCCATGCTGATGACGATGCCGTTATTTCTTGCGACAGTCTCGGCCGCTGCTGCCAGAAACTGATTGCGGACCAGGAATGTGTCTTCTCCCGCAGCCGTCTCACTGCCGCGCACAGCGGTCTTTTCATCGCCGGAAACAGCGGTCTTTTCATCAGAACCGCAGTATTTCAGATCCGCCTCCAGCAATTCTCCATATAAACTGACGCTGTCGCCGGGCAGGATTTCCAGTTTATCCTCCTTGCCGAACAGTGCCAGAATAGCATCCGGAACAAAAGGCCTGTATCTTTCACTGATACTTTCCACGTTATCCTTGAATTCCAAAATATTCCCCGACATAAGATAAAAGCTTTCCGCCAGGTCGCCCAGCTCACTCCGGGGACGGGTCCGGTCCGGGAGGAGCAATTTCCTAAGCTCCTCATTTTCCGTTAAATCACTGCCCTTGCTGACATGCCACACGACTCTCCGTATATCCCTCAGCAGTTTCAGGTCTCTGTAAATGGATACGCAGATCAGCAGGGCGAAGACGGTGAAGGCGCCGAAGACAACTATTACAATCTTTCTGGCGCGGCTTTTGCAGCTGTCCCGGATAAATCCGAAATCGGCGCTGCTCACCATGCCTGCCCCGGTCACCGGCAGACTGTATACCTCATCCCCGCGGCGGAAGGATACGGAAGTATTGACCGGAACGGTTTTCAGCACACAGTGCGCACCCTCATTTTCAACAAAATACGGTGTGTCTCCCAATGCTCCCTCTATACCCCAGTCAGTGGTTTTCCCGTCTTCCATGGAACCAATTGCATGCAAGGCAAGATCGTCCCCGGAAGGAAGCTCGGTCATTTCCCGGGAAGAACCGTCCGCCACGGTGACTTTGTTTTCCTGCAGTATCAGAACATAGCCGAACTGCATGTTCACCTTCTCAAAGTCTGTTTCGTTCTCTTCCTGCTTCTCCCGCTTATCTGTCTGCAGATATACAGGCGTGCTGTCCAGACCCTCCAGCCGCTGGAGCAATTCCTCCAGATCAATGCTTTCCCCGTTCTCCTTTGCCCGGGCTGCCTCCAGACGGATCTGCTCCGTGCCGTTCTCCACATACCTGGCCATCATGCTGCTTAAATGCGCAGATTCATAATCCCGGAAGCTCCTTTCCAGCGTGGCATACACATACCATCCCGCCAGCAGCAGGGCCGGCAGGAGCATGCAGAAAATTTCCAGCGCTACCGGCACACCCGGGAAGAATCGATGTTCTTTTTTAGGGCGTTTCAGATCTGTGCCTGACATATCGCCGGCGGCTCCTTTCTGTCACAGTTCAGACAATAACATCTTGCGGTCCGGTCTCCCGGATCCTGGTCGAGGCAGAAGATCATCTGTCTCCGAGCAGTATAATAATCCCCTGCTGCATAGGCTTCCGCTCCGGCTTCGAATTCCGGACGGGTCAGCTCTTTTGCAGCCCTTTCTTCTGTCATTTCAGCATCCAGGAGCGCCCGGAGGTCCTCCTCCGGAACATAGTCCTTCCAGATGATCCTGCCGAGTTTTCTGAAATGGAATACACTGCCGGTACGTTCCGCACGCTTCCTCAGGCCTTCGGTCAGTATCATGGCTTCCTCGAGATGCGCTGCCAGCTCCGCCAGAGCCTTTGCTTCTCCGGAATACTGTACCCGGATGCATCTGCGGCTCTGGTTTCCTTCTGTCTGGAGCAGAATCGTTTCCGCCGTCATTCCCATATGGGCAGGCCTGCCTGCCGCATCCTGCACCCTGCGCTGCATCAGGAGCGCACAGCGCAGCGCTTCTCCCGCATTGTCAGGAAATACTGCCGTCATGGTTCCGTCTTCATACGAAAGAATGTTTCCGTCATTGCCCACTGCCATTTCCGCCAGCTCTTCCTGCAGCTTCGCCTGTTCTTCAGCGTCAGACAGGACATCGGGAAGAGAAAGCGCCAGGACCAGTGCTTCCTCTTTCTGGAAATATCCCGGCTGAAGGGCTGCCGTCAGGTTCTTTCCGGCTGCCCGGCGCACAATGTTCATCGGGAGAAACGCTTCGTAGAAACAGCTGTAGATATCCGCACCCTTCTGCTGCTTCTGCAGTTTTTCCGCCATGGCATTGAATTCCCGTGCCGCGTAGGCGAACTCATTCTGCCCTTTTACGAATACCCTGGCATCCAGCTGGCCTGCTGCCAGGTCCGCCGCCGCCTTTTTCATTTTCTTTAACGGCAGCATGCTTCGGTACAGGATAAAAAAGACATCCCACAGGATAAAAATCCAGACCAGCAGTCCGATATAAACAATTTTTCTCCGCATTAAGTAAAAATCGAAGAGGACCATCCGCATCGGTGTTTGAACACAGATTACCGCATCCTGGCCGGATTCTGTCTTCATGGGATGCATCACCATCGCATGCATTCCCCTGGATCCGACATACAGAAAGCCTTCTGTCATGTCGCTGCCCCATACCGCGTCCACACAGTCCTTTAAAGATCCCTGGGAAACCCTGAGGACCGGCACTCCGTGGCTGAACAGGTCTCCCATGAACACCGCCTGTCCCTTTTCTTTCCAGGCAATTGCGGTATGCATGTTTGTTCCCCGCAGCTTTCCTGAATAAACACTCTGCTTGGGGTCAATCCTTCCGGAAACCAGGTCATCGACCAGCGTGCTGTCAATCATTCTCTCCAAAAGCTCGGCTTCCGCAGCGCATGCCCTCATTTCGCTCTCTGAAGTATATTCGTACAGATACTGGTGCCGGTATCTGTTGTACCCGGGGATGAGCAGCAAAAAGAGTATGAGCGACCAAATGGCCATACGCGCCATAATGCCTGCCTGTTTCTGCCTGGTTTTCCACCACAGCCCTATCAGCGAAATCAGAATTTCCGCCGCGAAAATGAACAATGTATACCAGAGGATATTATGCAGGATCCGGGTAAGGGGAAGCCGTACGCCCGGATATGGCAGGTCGGAAAGAGAGACGCCGGCAACATTGTCCTGCCAGAGAACGGCATTTTCCGCGTTATCCAGCGCCCGGTATGTTCCGTCCGACATCAGTGCCCCGGCGGTCTTTTTATCATTCCCCTGTTCGTCTTTTCCATAAAACAGGAAATAGAAATTGTCCCCGACAATTTCAAAATCCACCAGCGTCCTGTCGGCCCCCACAGGTATTTCCCTGATTTTTTTCATCCGGTTGGTTTTGGGGTTCCACTGCACAAGGTGCATGGTCACATTGTCGCTGTTTTTGTACTTTTCCCTTAACAGATAGACTCTTCCGTCTTTCGTGACCTCTATATCCGGAAAGGTTGTTATCCCGCTTTCCGACAGCTGGTCCACACTTCGGAACATTCCGGTCCCCGTTTCCCGTGAAATCGCGAAAATCTGGTTGGTTGTCCGGTCTATGTTGATGCCATAGATCATCTCGTCCTGGAATTCGGCGCACTGTATTCCGGTAAACCGGATAGCGGAATGGGCGGCTGCAATTGCCACAGAAAGAAGCACCGCAAAAAGCAGGGCATAAACCAGCCATGCTGTCTGTGATGTTTTCTCTCTGTTAGTATTCTGCCGCGGTTCTTTCATTTTATCAGGGTACCTGTATATTTGTCGTAGCCGGGTTGGTAATCTGGATCACGCCGCCGTAAGCGCACATCAGCTTACAGCTGTTGTTCAGGGCCGGTTTTCCGCCGATGAGAACGGTCGGGGAGCCGGGCGCCCAGGGCCCCGGAATCACCGGGATGCAGGGCATGGGTGTAAGTGTGCCCATTGCTGCCGCTGTTGCCGATGCCACCGCCGGATTGGCCAGGGACTGGCACATTCCGAAAGGCATGACGTTGACCATCGGTACATTATCCATAATTGTTGCCAGCGGGGTATTTGAAACAGTTCTTGCCACCGGCAGTACATTCAGTACAGACGGCGCCATCCCGAATGAGCAGGTAATGGAGGCGCTGCCGCATACACAAAATCCCATATACTGTTTCTCCTTTTTATCCGTTGCCCCAGACTTCTCCGCTCAAGGGTCCCGGTACTAATCCGGGATTGAGTTCCGTTTTTCCTTCCGGGGCAGGTTCTGCCTGCGGACCGGGTCCCGCGGCGCCCTGTGTGCCGGAGCCCTGGCCTGCGTCTCCTGTCTGCGGTCCCGGACCGGCTGCATTTCCTGTACCTCCGGGTCCGACCTGCCCTGCGCCGGCACCGTTCTGTGCTCCGGGGCCCGGGCCTGCTGCCGCCCCGCCGCCGGGTCCTCCCGGACCTGCCGCCTGGCTTTCCTGGCCGCTCTGTGTTCCGCTGCCGCTGTCTGCCGCAGGCGTCAGCAATGCGCCGCTCCGGAATTCTCCTTCCGAAACCACCAGGCCCGTGGAGGCATCCCGCAGAATGCCCTTGCCGTTAAACTGGCCCAGTGTGAATTCACCTTCATATACCTTGGTGCCGGTTCCCGCGTCGTATAGAACGCCGCTGCCGTCATAGGCGCCGTTCTGGAAACCGCCTTCATAAATCTTCCTGCCGACGGACGGATCATAGAGCGTACCGGTTCCCTGGTACTGGTCCTTCAGGAGCTCGCCCTCATACAGCAGCTTTCCTGTAGCCGGGTCATAGGCCTTGCCCTGGCCGTCCCGGAGATCCTCCATATATCCGCCTTCATAGACGAGCTTTCCGTTACTGTAGGTGCGGCCTTCGCCGTCCTTTTTACCGTTTTTGAAAGCGCCCTGGTACGTCAGGTTTCCGGAATCCGGATCATACAGCCTTCCGTCGCCCTCATACTGTCCGCGGGAGAATCCGCCGTCATAGAGGACTCTGCCGTTTTGCGCATACCGGATACCCTGGCCTTCCTGCTGGCCCTTGGAAAAGTCGCCGTCGTAGACAAGCTTTCCGTCGTCTCCGTACAACCGGCCCTGGCCTTCGTACATATCCCTGGAAAACGCTCCGTCATATACCAGGTGCCCGTCGTCTTCGTCATACAGCCGGCCCTGGCCATCATACATATCCTTGGAAAATGCGCCGTCGTATATAAGCGTGCCCTCGTCGCTGAACAGACGCCCCTGGCCGTCATAGCGGCCTTTTGCGAAGCTGCCGTCGTATATAAGGGTTTTTTCGTCATTATAGAGACGTCCTTCCCCGTCATATTCCCCGCCGGCAAATCCGCCTTCATAGATCAGGGCGCCGTTGCTGCTGTAAAGCTTGCCTTCCCCTTCATATACACCGTCGGCAACCTGCCCTTCATACAGCAGGTTCCCGTTATTGTCGCGGATCGTGGTATAGCCGCTCTGGAAATCATTGTCCTTATATTCGCCGTCCGCAACCACTGCGCCGTCCTGGTAGGTACGGCCGCTGCCGTCCATGCTGCCGCCGCTGAACCCGCCGTCATAGACAACGGTCCCGGCTTCATAAATTCTGCCGCTGCCTTCGTACTGGCCGTCGCTGAATTCGCCCTGGTATATCCGCTCTCCCTTTTTATCGTAGAGCGTTCCGGCCCCGTCATATTCTCCTTTTGAGAAACCGCCCTTATACTGGGCCTGTCCGTCGTAATAAAAGAGAGTTCCTTCTCCTTCGTAAAGACCGTCCTTAAACTCTCCGGCATACCGCAGCATGCCGTCCTCCGTGTATTCCTCCCCCTGGCCGTCGTAGCTGTTCATATTGAAATTGCCGCGGTAAACCAGGCTGCCGTTATCGTCGTAAAGTTCTCCGTATCCCTGATAGTTTTCCATCAGGAATTCTCCTTCATAGCGGAGACTGCCGTCATAATTGTACAGTTTTCCGAAGCCGTTAATCCTGCCGGATTCCAGCCGTCCCTCAAACAGGGTGTTCCCGGATTCACGGTCCGTCAGGCGCACCTTGCCGGTGTAGTTCCTGATGTCCGCGGAGTCCACCGGCATGGTCCTTGTAAAGAAACGGGCACGGATCGGCGGCACCGCGAAATTCAGAATCAGGGCCGGCAGCACGATCAGGGCGAGCAAAGCCAGGAACGCCAGCGATTTAGCCACATAGTGGCTGCCGGTATCCACATACTCGGAAATCGACTGCGGCGGTTTATACAGGCTCCGCGCGCTTTCCGTAACTTCATTGGCCGCTTTGCGGGCAATTGCCTGGCCGGTCAGCCTGGCCCGTATATAACGGACAGCGGAGCTCACCGGCATAGTGACCGCGCGGATCACTCTTAATACGGTATTGCTGACAATTCCGGAAAAGTTGGAGACATCATTGAATTTACTCATGGCTCTCCTCCGTTTCCGATTCAATATGGCTGATAATTGTCATATCGCCGATAGTTTTATATATATCCTTCTGTACCGTAGGCTTGGTAAAGTTCTTTATGGAAAAGAGCAGGTAGGCAATGGCCATGCCCAGGATCACCAAGCTAAATGCCTTTTTCAGGAACCCGGACACCTTTTTGAGCTTTTCCTTCAGTATGGAGAAAAAGCCCTTTCTTTCCAGCTTTTCCTCATCCACCCCGGTATACTGCTCCGCAATCGGCAGCCAGGCCTTGTATATCTCCATCGTATCGGAAAATTCCAGCTGCAGGATCCGGTCCAGCAGATCCTTGAGTTCCGGCATCTTCCGGTCCCTGAGTTCGTCCGAGAAAAGCTTTCTCAGCACCGCGCGGATCCGGTGGTATACTCTCTCCGGATCTGCCGACGCAAACTGCTTTAAGTCTTCCAGTTCAAAAGTGAAGCAGCAGTCCCGGCTGGGAGTAAACCGGACATGCCCGGCATCCATTGCATTCACGGCAAAAAACACCGGCACATCTGAAAGAATCAGTCTCTGCAGGAACTTTCCGCCCATATTGATCCGTTCGCTCAGCCCCGGCTTTTCTTCTTCGAGAATCTCTTCCAGCGGCAGGGCAGACTCATTGCCGCAGTCCGCCACAATCTGCAGATTGTCTTTTTCCACCGCATACTGTGTAAGCTCGTGGAATCGTCCGGTTCTCCAGATGTCGTTCAGCCAGCTGATCATCTCCGGCGTAGTCTCTTCCAGCGGGATATTTACGATCCTGTAGACATGGCCGTTATTTTCAGCGACATTCCGGCAGACATACTGCAAAAGCCCTGTCTCTGAAGGCAGGGTCTGCAAAACAAAATAATTCTGATCCAGAACACGTATAACCACAGTGAAGCTTACTCCCTGACAATTACAAATACGGAACTCCGGATCTTGGGGTTCTCCTGGCAGAATGCTCTCAGCTCATAGATTCCCTCCGTATCCGGCGCCGTATACTGTCCGTCCCTGGTGACCGTGCCCCCGTTCGGGGTGCAGACTTCCCAGAGGATCGTCGCCCCTTGCAGATATTCCGTTTCCGTACGGAAATACCTGCTCTGCATGCATTTTAATTCCGGTTTATCCGGTACGATGTGAATATGGGGCTCATTGCCCTGCTCCTTATTCTCCGGAAGCAGCTGCGCCGACCACCGGATCCTTGCCGTTTCCACCGGGGATGCTTCCAGCAGGCGGATTCCAATCACAAAACTGCCGCGCTCGCTGTTCACTTTGGCTGCCATTTCCGCCCGCAGCTTCATATCCTCGAATATTTCGGAAGATCCGATATACTGGAGCGTATCTGTCTCCAGGCTCAGGTCCACCCGCAGGCGTCCCAGGCCCAGTCCGTGAATGATTTCCCCGGAAAAATACCGCTCGCCGGCCCTGCCGCCGATTCCCAGCGGGATCGTGCAGACACCGGTTGCGATCTGCGGATTATTATCCGCAGACTTGCCTCCCTGGACTGCGGCACTGTCCTTGCCGGGCTCTGATTTCAGTGTTTCCACTTCCGTGATCAGCTGTTCTATCAGGCCCTTGTTCACGAAGCTGTTGTATACCCTCTGCCCGAAGGGCAGCTGGTCGATGCGGTCGATCCGAAGTTCTTCCCCGGCTTTTCTGAAATGCAGCCCGGCCAGATAGATATCGCCGGAGCCTGTGGGATTCAGGAACTGGTGCATTGATCCCGCATACCAGGAATCCTGCATCTGGTGATAGTTATCCCTGCTGCTGATCAGGATGCGTCCCGAAATATCGCCTGCGGGAAAATATTCTCTTCCCGCGACCGTAACCCTGAGCTGCCTTCTCCGGAGCGTCATAGTGCCGTAGCCGTATTCTACCGAATACGCCGTAAGCCGCTTCTTCACCTCCGCCACATCTCCCGCGTCCCGGAAGGATCCGTTCCAATTGAATTCCAGGATTTCCTTTCCGTCCACGTTCAGCGCCGAAAGAGACGAGCTGAAATCAACGGAAACGTCCTGCAGCGGACGCTTGGCCTCGATATGGAATAACACGTCAAAGCAATCCCCCGAACGGACAAACGCCGGAAGTCTGCAAATGACCGACAGATCATTATTTTCAAACAGGACCGCCCTCTGCCTGGTCAGGCCGTTCACCGTACATCTGTCATCCTCCAGCGGACGCTGGGTCAGGTACAGCCGTCCGCCCTCCCTGTATTTCTCATACGTCGGCTCACCGCTCCTGCCAAGGGAAGCATTTTCCCTGGTTTCGCATATCCCTGTCTCCTCATAAGCAAGGCAAAGATAGGCATAGGGGACCGCTTCCCTGGATGTCAGTTCTTCATAGCCTTCGATCTGGTCAAGCATAAGGACCCTGGGCTCTTCCAGGACAATCTCCCGTCCGGCGGAGTCCAGCGCCATTCCGGCTTCCACAGAGAGCGTTTTCTCGTCCAGCCGTACTACCTGCAGCCCCGAAGCAACGCCGATGCCGTGCAGGAAACGATTGGTCAGCCGCCTTTTATCATTCATGTACTTCTGTTCGGAAGTCATATCCTGATAGGTCATCAGCTTTCCGTGATAATACTGATTGCGTTCAAACGGAAACAGTTGAAGATTTTTCATAGGTTTTCTCCATCGGGTTCTTCACCCTCCAGCCTGCTGCTCATGCCGAGGCGGAAAACCGCTCCGGTATTTTTCTTTCTCGCCAGCGGCGCCACCCGGACTGTCATCCCGGCGGGCTTCATATGTCCGATCACACGGACCAGTGAATGAAATTCGATTGTTTCATCAATAAATTCTTCCGGAACAAGCACCGTAAAGCTGTAGGGATCCTCCCTGCTCTCCTCTATCACCGGTTCGGTACCCAGGTACAGGTGCAGGTATTCCTTAAGGCCTTCCGCCGTGCCGATTTTCTGCGTCAGCAGCGGCGCCCGGCGCACCAGTTCCCGCAAATTCTCATCCGGCCAGAGATACAGGTCCTTCATGCCGTACCAGCCTGCCAGTTCCTCCAGCAATGCGCGGCCTGCCGTGCTCGGATGGATCAGTCCCGCGCTGCTCTGGATTTCCATCTCCCTGTCGTCATACAGGGTCTGGAAAATGCTTAAAAATCTTTCGGTAAAATCTGCCGTTTCTTTATTTTTACTGTAGACCCCCGGAAGGAAACGCATCCAGGTTTCCCTGGGGAAATACAGGCACATGTCCCCGACGGAATTGTCGGATTCCCTGCGGAAAATCTCCACAAGGACCATCAGGTATCTGCCTTCCGCCGCATGCAGCAGGATATCCCAGGAACCTGATCTGTAAATTCTGCAGTGGCTTTCCATCAGCCGTATTTTATCCCTGGGCGTAAGCGTCTTGTCCTGTACCAGTTCCGTCACGGAAATTTTTCTTTCCTCTGCCATCAGCTCCGGAGAATCAAAACAGAAAAAACTGAATTTTACACCCGTCTCCCCGGACGTGCCCCTTTCCGCCGTAAAACGGTGCCAGACGGTGCCGTTTACGCCGCTGTCAAACAGGCGGGAAAAGAAATAGCCTTTATCCGCCGTATCTTCCCTGAGGCGCAGCCGTCCGTCCCTGTACTCCAGGCCCTGCAGGAAACCTCTCTCATAATCCAGTTGTTTATTGATGACAAAGTAGTTCATATGCGTACTTAATTTCCGTAATGATTCAGGAACACCTCTGTTTTTCCCTGCAGGAAAATGCCGCCGGGGGATGCCAGCAGGTCCCTGTTGCGGTTCCTGCGGACGTCTGCCCTTGTGGGTTCCAGCTGCAGGGAATTGATCCTGCGGACACAGGGCAGCCGCTCCAGCCTGCCGTAAAGTTCCCCGAACTCCAGCGGAAGCCCGTAGGTACTGTTCTTTTCCGCAAAATACTTCCCGAGTTCTTCTTTGATCATATCCTCGCAATCCCTGTACTCCGGCGCGGGAATAATCTCACAGCTTACATTGACCCGGATATAGTCCGGACTGTGCAGGCTGATTGTCGTTCCCAGCAGTCTCCTGGACTCCAGATGCGAAGCAATGTTGCTGCAGAAAGCTTCCGAGAGCGGGAGCGCCCTTTCTTCCGTCCCTGCCCGCACTACGATATTGACCGTCTTGGGCTTTTCTTCCTCCGTCCATGCGTGGGCGGAATGAATAATCAGTCCCGGGGTCTCCATGGCAAGCGCTTCATAATCCCGGCAGGTCACTGCCCTGCGGACCCGGTGCTGTTCCCTGACGATCCGAAGCAGCGTTTCTTCCTTTTTTTCCGGATCCCTGCCGGCAGAAATCATCCGGCTCATACGGAAAGCGGGAATGCCCTCCGCCCGTAAAGCGGGATCCTGTACTGTAAATATCGATTTCTCTTTCACATTGCCATCGGCCCCTGCCGTTTCGGAAATCGCGGTTACCACGATCCGCCCCTCCGGCGGAAGTCCGTGAAAACCGTCTCCGAACAGCACGGTTCCCGTATATTCATCCAGAACATAACAGAGATCCTCCGGCCCCGCCTCCAGCAGGTCGTCCACTCTCCTCCACGGAATCATCTTTCCGGGATGAAGAATATCTTCCGCTGAAATCTCAACCGTATCCGCCAGGAATTTTTCCGACATCAGCGTGAATTCCTGACGGGGGAATCCGTTTCCTTCCGCCAGGAGTTTCCCTTCCGGCCAGACCCATCTCCGGACCTGCTGCAGCTCGATTTCCGTCAGGCTGATATTATGGAGTACGGGTACCGCGTCATACTGGCCGGCGGAAAATACCACTCTCAGCTGCGGCTCCGTTCCCCCGGCCATGGGACCGGATTCCATGCGGAATGCAATCCTGCCGGAATAAAGGAGTTCATGTGTTTCATCTTCCAGAATCGTAAGCGGCGCCCATCCGGCTGCCGTCCGATATTCCCATTTAAGCTCTGCCAGGCTGACAAAAGCATTGTCTGCAAGGGGATTGCGCCCCTGCTCCGCCATTTGAAGGGAAAGGCGGTAAATGATTCCTTCCCTCAGCTCGCCCTCCACGAACAGATTGAGGGAAGCCCCTTTCTCCGGCTCGCTGCCGAAAACCCTGAGCGCAAGTCCGCGGTGATCCATGGCGCTGTCATTCTCCGCATAAAAAACGGTTCTGCCTGCGGGATTCCTGCGGTCCAGCCGGGAAATCCACGCTGCGGGGACCCGTTCTTCCTTCAGGGTCTCGAACGCCAGTCCTCCGGAATAAAAGACCGCTCCTTCGGGTATGCTGACAGAGCGTCTTCTGCCCCGCTCCACCGCCTCCGCCATGACGAATGCCGGCCTGCGGCCCTGGGGGGTAATGCCTGCCATCCGGAAAAACTGCCGGTAATGCTCTTTTCCCAACTGCTCCATAAAGAACTGCTGGTTTTCCTGCATCCAGACAAAAAGCTCCAGGAAGGTGATCCCGGGATCATGATAATTATAATCCGTCCAGTCGGGGTAAATGCCTGCGATCTGGCTGCGGTATTCTTCTATGAGATTTTCAAACGAATCACTGTCCAGCTTCAGCTCCGGCAGCATCCCCTTCACCTCCTGTTCCCGGTTCTGTCATATAACTGAGTCCATGTTTTGTATTTATTATGCTTCCCGGCTGTTTTTGCGGCCCAGACGGAACTGGTGGCTGCCGCTCACGGGAAGTACAAAGGGCGCGTTCTTCACCATCTCGTAGCTGACTGCGGGGCGGCCGGTCCGGCTGATCATCCGCGCGAATACCTGGCAGTTCCTGAGACTGTCAATTCCCTCCTGGGTGCGTATGATCGTTTCCATCTGGGAACGCTCCGGCAGCATGCCGATTTCCCATCCCCTGCCGTCAAAATTGCCGGTCACCGGATCCAGGAACTTGTCAAGCTTTTCCTGCAGCTCCTTCTGAATCCTGTATATCTTCTGGTAATCCTTGATCACCGCCTCCGCGTGAAGCTCAATCTCCACAATCTCAGCCCGCCGGATCTTAAATCCCTGTCCGGCGGCAAAGGATGCGGGAAGCTTGTCCCTGAACCACTCGTAGAGGTTCTTTTTCAGCCGTTCGAAGCCGGCGCCGCGGTCTGTATAGTCATCCGTCAGCAGAACCAGCGTTACCGCGCCGGGAACTGCCGCGCCTTCCTCGTCAATCCCTGAAAGGCATCTGGCCTTCCGTATGCTGCCGGAAGCGCTCATGGCCATTTCTTCAAAATCTTCTTCCGTGACAGCGCGGAAATGGTGCCTGTTTTCCGCAGAAGCCCTGCGTATCGCCCCGGATACGGTCTCCCTGTCACAGCCTCCCGTAAAGGGCAGAGGATTATATATTTCGCTGACAAAGCCTTCCGAAAGCTCCAGTCCGCTGACCGTATCCACAGGCAGGCTGCACAGCTTGCCGCCGCCGATGCTGTAGAGCGCATGGATGCCGTCCGTAATCCCGGGCGCCGGTACCCTGCCCGCTGCTCCGCCTCCGAAGCTTAAAATACCTTCGTTCTCATCCAGCATATATACCCGCTCCCCGGGATCATGCCGGAGGAGGTTATCTGTCTGTTCCCACCGGATCCAGGCAAAACTCCTGTCTCCGTTATCATCCAGTACTTCCCTGTACCGTCCCTCCGCAAGCAGCTTTGCCGTCTCTTCCCTGCTGAGCCGCTCATCTTCCCGCACCCAGAGCTCCAGGTGATGGATATGCCGGTTAAGCAGCTGGATCCTGGCTCCGGTTTCCCAGTTTTCCAGCGTCCAGTATTCACTGAAGCCGTGCCGCAGAGTCACCGCGCCGGCGCCGTTCATATACCAGCCGCGGACGACGGGCGCCGTCTTATGCCCGGCCGTGCTTTCCGTCTGAACCGCCCGGATCCAGTAATATTCCTGCCCGAACAGTCTCCGGAGCGCCGCATCGGGAATGCCGCCATAGGTCAGCAATCCGGTCATGCGGAAATTCTCTGTGCCGTCCAGGGGCATCAGCGGCTCCCAGCCGCCATCCTTCAGATATTCCCAGACAATTTCCGGCTGGTCTTCCTGCATGGTCTGTTCCACTTCCCAGAGGATCCTCACAGGCCCCTTCCGCGGAACGCTGCGGAATCCCAAGTAAATTGCGGGCCGGTTGTCTTCCGCAGCCTTCACCGGCGTCAGCAGACGTTCTTCCCGGCGTACCCGGCGTACGTTGATCAGTTCTTCTTCCAGATGATTGGCCGCCGTCAGGTATTCCGGCTCCGTATTCTCCCCTGCGCAGACCCAGGAAATGCTGGCGTCCGAAATAATCGGCGTCACATAATAGCCCATCGTCTTATAGGCATTATTCACCTTCAGGACCCGCGCGCGGATATAGTAGTTTTCTCCGGAACCGGCCAGAACCGGGGACAGGTCTTCCGGACACACAAAACTGATTTTCCGATGCTGCCGCTCCGATCCCCGGGATACGCTGAACGTGTCCGTACATTCGTTGCCGGGGAAAAGACGTGCCCAGCCGCTTCCGTTATAGTATTCCCAAATCACCTCTTCAATGGTGATATCATATTCCTTCTCCGGACGGAACTGCTCCTTGGGCATGATCAGCTTCCAGGCAAATCCGTCGCCGTCTTTGGGATCCGTAATGGGGATCCGCACAAACTCCTCCTGAAAACTCAGTTCAATCTTTGCTCCCTTTTTGCTCAGGGCATCCGCCGCCCCGAAATATACATCGTCATAAACAGCAAAGCGTTCCCCGAAGGGCAGGCAGGGTTCCTGCAGAGGCTGGTCCGTGCCGGCCGCACAGATCACATCCAGAAGGGCGCCCTGGCATTCCGCCGTCATGTCAATCCGGGCAGGCGCGAAATTCTCCAGTCCGCGGATATCCATAATCTCGCAGCAAAGCCACCGGGACAGAATGCCGAAATGCTCCGTTTCTGCCCAGGCTGCCTGGGAAGCCGTCTTATTAATCCAGAGCTTTCCGTTCCGGTACACCACTCTGCCGAGCTCCTCTTCGCCGCCCTCTTCACCGGTTTCATAATAGAAACGCGCTGCGCCGCGGTCGGCCAGGCGGGACACAATGCTCTCCGGAAGCGGATTGCCCTTCTTGTCATAAAAGCTGAGCCCGATGCTCCCGTAGCCGTCCAGACGGAACAGATACGGGTGGCTGAGCCGGAATACATGGCGTTCCAGATTATCCCGGGACATGCCGAAAAGAGGGAATCCGCCGGAAATGTCTTCCTCTCCCTCCTGGTAGATCTGCCCGATATAGTCCTTCGAGCCCCTTGTTTCATAAATGGCTGCCAGTGTATCCGGAACGACGAATACATCTTCTGTCAGCTCCAGAGGAACCGCTTCCCCGTTTTCATCCGTCACATCGGTCCGCAGTGCCGTTCCCGCCGGAAGGAAAGACCCTTCCGTGTCCTCTCCCGAAAGTCCGAAGGCCACATATCCCCTTGCCGGGGCGGCCGTTTTCATGGACGTATTCAGGCAGTTGAAGAAATCGATGCGCAGCTTTTCCGGAAGCTGGGCATATTTTCTGTCCAGCCTGCTCTGCATAAATGCGTATACGCAGGCAAGGGCGCCGCCGATATCCGGCATCTGCATATCAAAACGCCATTCCGGAGTATATGAATGAGATTTCTCCCGGAGTTCATCCAGGATTTCTTCTGCAGTTCTGCGTCTGATTGTTTTCATATACCTCCTTTCCGGCTTTCTGCCCTGCCGTTTGCGGCATTTCTGTTCATGCTTTGCTGTCTCAGAATTCTTCCGTCATCCCTTCGTTAATATAGAAGGGATAGACCAGGTTGTAGGGGTTGTTGGTGGAACGCACCACATAGCTGATTTCTATGTTGAGCTTACCGGCCTCCGCCCTGTAGGCATTTACCTCAATATCACGGATCCGGGGCTCCCACAGGATCAGGGCTTCCTGTACGGTTTCCTCGATCCTGGACAATGTCTCATAATCCATGCTGTCAAAGGCATACTCATGGATGGCGCAGCCGAAATCAGGGCGCATCACCCTCTCCCCCTTGCGGGTCATGATGATCAGGTAGATGGCCTGCCGTATGTCTTCTTCATACGCCGCGGTACGCATCTGTCCTGTCACCGGGTCCACGCCGGGGGGGAACGCAAAGCCCCTTCCTAAAAATTCACTGTTCTGCCAAACTGCCATCCGGCATGCCTCCGTTTATCATACTCAGTTGATCTTGACCATGCTGCCCTTGACTTCCGTCATGCCGCCGGCCTGTACTGTCATATTCGCATCCGCCTTGATCTGTACCTGGCTGCCCTGTACGGCGGTGCTCTGCCCCTTCAGCTTCAGGCTCTGGGAAGCATCGCCCTCCACGGTAGCGGATTTGATGGAGATTTTGTTTGATTCCATCTGGATGCTTGTGCTTCCCACTGTCAGGGAAATCTTCTTTTCCGCCTTGACCTCGATCTCCCCGTTTTTGCCGTCGATCTTAACCAGGTTTTTACTGTTCTTATCCCGCAGGGAAATGACGGTGTTTTCGTCCTCCATGCTGAGCGTCAGTTCGCCGGGGGTCTTAATGGTCAGCGTCTGTTTTTTATCTTCCTCCGAGAACCGGATCTCGTGGCCGCCTTTCGTGCGGATCACCTTCTGCAGGTTCTTTTCCTGGACCGCATTCTCCGGGCGGTTTACGTCCTTGCACCAGAGTGTGCCCAGCACTACGGGACAGTCCTTCCTGCCGCCCAGGAACCCGATCACCACTTCCGTACCGATCTCCGGCAGCATATAGACGCCGGCGTTGTCAGCCACATAGTTCGTCATCACCGGGACCCAGCCGGTCTCGGTCATGCCCTGTTCCCCGAGATAGTACTCTACCTTGACTTTGCCGGGTTCGTTCTTATCATAGTTTTCCTTGACGGTCCCGGACACCAGTCCGAAATTTATTGCGCCGCCCGCCCAGTTGGTTCTGCCGCGGGCTGTTTCATCCAGCATCTGCCGAACCTCCTTGCCTCATTAACCCCAGCCCTCTGCTTCCAGGGCTGTCCTGAACCCTTCCCTGTTGAAAGTATGGGTCACGCGGGTAATATAGTATTTTTTATTCACCAGGCTGTCCACCCTTTCAATCTGGATGAATCTTCCCGGAATCAGTTCCGGCAGTCCGATACAGCGGATAGAAGCCTTCTGAGTCTTTTCCATGGCCTGCCTCGCCAGGCTCTGCGCCACGGCAGTGGCCCGTGTGGCGCTGGTGCACTCGGGATCTGTCACATAGATCTTTCCGGCGCCGCCCAGGGCATCCGCCATTTCTCCGGCTGTTTTTGCTTCTGCTTTTCCGGAAACGGGGTTGTGGGCGGCTGGATCGAATCCCTGCACTTCATAGCTCACATTCTTATATTCTGTATCTGTCTCCAGGCTGATCAGTCCGCCGCCGGGCTTCAGTTTAATCACGGGGGAGGTAACGCTTTGGGGCTTCCGGAAATAAACCGTGTCTACTGCGGCAAAAAACTCCCGGTCCACCCGTCCGCTGCCGATCAGTTCTCCTGTAATGAAATCGTAGTCCGAACCGTATTGCCAGACCAGGCCGTCCTGCATGTTTTCATCCGTGGCGTCCACCTTGGCCTGGGCCAGCTTGGCGTAGCGCTTCAGTATCTCAGAAACCGCATCGCTGTAATTCTTTATTTTGTATTGCCTGGCATGGGAATTGTCCGTCATCATCAGGCGGCGCACATCCAGCGCCGTGAACTCCACGCCGAAGCCATCCTCCGCCGAAGCGCGCATTCTCACATTGGAAAGGTATCCCTGGAAAATCTTCAGGAGGGAGGAGTTGTAGCCCATCTGCAGTTCCACTTTTTTGCCGGGTACCGCAGCGCTTTTGATCTTGCTGTCGTAGCTGCCGTTCTTCACATCATAGCAGTTCCCGAACTCCACCTTTACACTGGAGGCGCCGTCCATGCACAGGACAGCCTCCACGGATACCAGCGCGGCCGTGCCTTTCACAAGGTCCGTGCCGCCTACGCTGAATGCCACGGCCGGCACTTTAAAGTCTTTATATTGTGTCTGGAGTTTTTCAAACTCCCAGACTGATGTCATCAGATCCGCCATACCTTACTCCGTCCCCTGCTGCTTCAGGGTCTTTCCAGTGCCGGCACCCGGATAATCTGGCCCGGCCGGATGTCCAGCGGATTCATAATGTTATTGGCCTTTGCAATGATCCTCCATTTCTCGCAGTCGTCATATTCTTCGTAAGCGATGCTCCAGAGGCTCATTCCTTCCACCACAACCCTGCTCTTGGTACGGTCCGGTGATTCAAAGGGATTTTCCTTGGAAGAAAGCGCCGGATCCTTTGACTCCATGATCGTCAGGTGCACGGAAGCCCGGATCGGCTTGCCCTCCATGGAAAACATGGTGTAATCCACCCTGTAAACTGTAATAATCCCGCGGAAATTCAGGTTGCCCCAGGAAAAAATGACAAGTGGCGGCCTGTGCAGCTCTCCCGATACGTGCGCTGCCTGCTCCAGCCTCTTCAGCTTGTCCGTTACCGGCTTCAGCTTGTTTTCCACGCCCTCCGTCAGGTTTGTGACCTCCTTCATCTCGGAAGAAGGAAACAGCTCCCCATCACTGAAGGAATCAAAGATCAGCGTAACCTGCATCGTCCGCAGCACGCCGCCCAGGAATTCCTGCTTCTCCCCATCCTGCGTCAGGTGCTGCACAGTCATGTAATTGGGCTGCGTTGAAATACTGTAAGAAGAGGGGTTGAAAGTAAAGCCGATACTTTCCTTCGGATTCCCCTTGTCGTCACAGATACTGATTTTTCCTCTTTTCAGAGACGTAGGGCCTGGCATACTCTTAACGGCCTCCTCTCAGACGTTCCATTCGAGCCTGCTCCTCCAGCTTCCGCCAGAGCTCTCTGGGCACATTTCTTGCCGCTTCTTTCTCCTGGTTTCTCCGGATCCTGTCAATTTCCTTCTGCTGCTGTTCCAGCTGTGAAAGGACGCCCTGCAGGTCCGTTCCCGATTCGTGACGGATATGTGTATCCGTCGTGTGTGTCACTGTCTCAAATTCTATATCCCGGTATACCGTGCGCTCCGGCGCAGACTGTGCGCTCCGGTTTTCCGCGGTGGCTTCCTGTGCTGCTGCCTGTCTGCGCGGCACCTCCAGTACGGGCGACGGCAATTCCGCCGTTTCCTCTGCCTGCCCCGCGGCCCGCAGCAGCCGGTTCGCTGTTTCTCCCGTTCTTTCTCCCTGTCCTGCCGCTGCCATCCTGAGATAAGTCTCCTGCACAGCGCTTCCGGGCATCTGCAGCGCCCCGTCTCCTAAGGTTTCCGGGGTGCTCGTTTGGGACAATGCTGCCGGCTGGAGGACCCGGGTCTCCCGCAGGTGTTCCAGCGCCGTCAGGGCAGCCGCGCTGCCTCTTTCCTCACCTGTCCCGTACGCCGTAAACGAAGGCGCATAATGATTTCTGATATTGACAAGGATACGGTCCGGGCTAATGCTGCCGGGTTCTGTTTCCCGGAATAAGTCCCGGATGAAAACCGCCCAGTTCTGCCGCTCCCCGTAGGAAAGCTCCCGCAGGTACTGCTGCCCGTTTACACCGATATTCATCTGCCCGAGGACCGTCTGCCGTTCCAACAGCCGCTCCAGCTGTAAAAACCCGGGGCCGCCGGCCCGGCTCAGCGCGCGGAGACCGGCGATCATTTCCTGTTTTTCCCTGGACATCCGGATACCTGCTGCATGCGGATCATCTGCCGACGGTCCGGCGTTGCCCCCCGTCCTGTACATCAGCTCCGGTACTTCTGTCTCCGGGAAATCCTGAGAGGCAATCCCCTCAGAAATCGGTGCCGCCGTTTTGGCGCTGTTCTGCACAGCTATCTGAATGTCTGCGGGCAGCAGCGCTGCCTCCTCCGTATTTCCGATCTCCGCCAGCTCATCCCTGAACTGCCGCCATTGCGTTGAGGTCATGTTCAGGATGGCTTCCGCAACAGATGTGAAAACCCGGCCGCTTTCCCCGCGCAGTTCTTTTCTTTCAATATTTTCCAGGAGCATCCTGCGCAGCGGGGCCGCGGTTTCTTCCGCCTCCCGCAGTTTTTCCGTAAAGATCCTCTTTTCGTCGGAAATCCGTTCTTCTTCGGAGATCCGTCTTTCCTCAGAGCTTCCCGGTTCCTCCGGAATCCTGTCCCCTTCGGTATGCCGCGGCGCTCCGGCAGCTGCCGGCATTTCCCGGCTTCCCGGATTCCTGAGCAGCACCAGCCCGTCACGGTCTTCCCGGAAAACATATCCGTTTTCTTCCAGTTCGCCGGTAAGACGTCCCCATTCTTCTGCAGGCAGCGCCTTTATAAACTGCATTACCGCTTCGGCGCTCTCCGGCACCGCAGCAGACGTTTCCGTCCCGGGGGCCTCTGCTCCCGGACGAAGCACGCTTTGCTCCAGCAGTCTCTCAATCGGCAGATAAACCTGTTCTCCGGAAGCGCTTTCTTCCCGGAGCTTTAGCACCAGTTCCAGGGGCGTCAGCTCCGGGATGTCTTCTCCCTGCAGGAGCTTCGCGACAGCAGGCTCTGTGAACGCCGCTTCCGGCAGCCGGCTCCTGAACTGCTGCCATTCGCGGTCTGTCATATGCAGGATCTTCTCCGAAACCGCCCCGATATCCCGGAGACTTTCGGAGAACCGTTCCCGGCTTTCGGAAAACAGTTCCCGCCTTTCTGTATTATCTGTAAGGACCTTCAGCAGCAGTGCGGCAGCTTCCCCGCCTTCCTGCAGCCTGTCCGTAAAACTCTTCTTTTCTTCCTGTATCCGTTTCTCTTCCCGGATCCGTATTTCCTCCGGGAGCTG
>JAEEGL012555583.1_pt1 | contig 28563 bp, 28 predicted proteins | sample 9134231 | NCBI WGS metagenome assembly JAEEGL01 (sample SAMN16246548, study PRJNA631951) | gut metagenome | biome: gut microbiome; feature: rumen; material: fiber-attached | host: Bos | place: Iran: Karaj | collected 2018-10 | reverse complement strand
GTATAAATAAATGTTTGACCAGGAACAGTTCCCCAGTGACCAACTATCTTTTTCTTAACATCTTCTCTTTTTAAGCCTCTCTTTAATAGAGGGTTATCTAACAAATATAATTGAGCAGCTGATAAATAATTGGCAGCATTCCAGTATTTTTCTACTTTCTCAAGATATTCCTTAGTATCATATTCTGTCATATCCATTCTCCTTTATTACGGAATAATTATACCATTTAAACTACTAAATAACAATTGACATTTATCCAAAAGAATAATAAATTATCATATAAGTTTGATAGTTAGACTAGGAGGCATTCTACTATCAATAAATTCTTTGATGAAATAGACAATAAATATCTAAATTTACAACAAATAGAAGATTTAAAACAGAAGTATTTTAATGAATATAAACTCTTAAGAAAGAAAAAAACTTCCATAGAAGAGAAGTCTTTTTTACATGTCTATAAACATTTAGATAAGTATATTGAAGAACATAATAATAAATATTTAAAAGAGTTACGTTCCAAAACCAAAATACTAGATAATATAAATGGCTATCCATTAGATGAATACCAAAGTAGAGTAGTACTATCAGATGAAAAGAACTCTCTAGTTATAGCAGGAGCAGGTTCTGGCAAAAGTTTAACTATTATTGGTAAAATAGTATATCTCGTAAAAGAAAAACATCTTAATCCTGAAGATATTCTTTGTATATCATTTACCAATGATGCCACTATTAACTTAAAGAATAACATTCAAAAGCATTATAACTTTAATATCGATATCTATACCTTTCACAAACTTGCTCTCTATATCTTTAAAGAGCATAATATTTCTTTTAATATTGCTCCTGATAATTACTTAGATACTGTAATAGATTACTTTTTTAAAAGTATTATTCCTAGTAAAAAAATCTATCAAAGAGCATTAAGTATTCTATTAGGTAAAGAGTATCAAGAAGCAGATCTATTAAACTTAAAAAGACTAATAAAAACATTCATAAATCTATATAAATCCAATAATTATGAATTATCATATTTTCTTCAAATACTTCATAAAATAAAATATACAATTAATCTAAAAAAATATATTCATAACAAATATCTTCTATTACTAATAATTAATATTTATCTTCTCTACAATAACGATCTAAAAGAAGAACAATCCCTAGATTTCAATGACATGATTAATGAAGCTATAAAACTCTTAAAGAGTAGAGGACTAACTAAAAAATGGAAGTACATAATCGTTGATGAATATCAAGATACATCCCTAACTAAGTTTCAATTATTAGATGAATTAATTAAAAATTCTAAAGCAAAATTCCTAGCAGTTGGGGATGATTTCCAGTCAATCTATCGCTTTACAGGTTGTAATCTCAGTATTTTCCTTGATTTTAATAAATACTTTACATATTCTAAGACATTTCAAATTGTAAACACCTATAGAAATCCACAAGAATTAATAAACATCGCTGGCTCCTTTATTATGAAGAATCCAAAACAACAGAAGAAAGGGTTGAAATCCACAAAAACTAGCCAATTTCCACTTTACATATATAAATCCAATAATTACCCGAAAACACTGAAAAAACTGTTGATAAGTCTAAGTTATCCACAAAGTAAAGAAATAATGGTTTTAGGCCGTAATAATCGGGATATTTTCGCCTATATAGACAAGGATTTTACAAGCAAAAATGACAAGTATTCTTACAAAAACATTACTTTTAGATACCTAACTATCCATAAATCCAAGGGTTTAGAGAGTGATATTGTTATCATAATTAACCTTGAAAATAAACCATTGAGTCTTCCTACTCAAATTAAAGATGAAGAAATTCTAAAATATGTTAATAACACTAAAGACTACTATCCATATGAAGAAGAAAGAAGATTATTCTACGTAGCTTTAACAAGAACAAAAGAAAAATGTTATTTAATAACACCTTATGTAAATGAATCTATCTTTGTTAAAGAACTTTTACATAACAAAAAGAACATCAAAGTAATAAAAAAATAAACTATCACTAGTTTATTTTTATGCAGCCAACTTCTTATTATCTTCTTTTAAGTTTGACTTTTGTATCTCTAATCCTTTTTTGTATCCTTCTAAGAATACTCTTTTTTCCTTTTCATCTTTTGCTTTGAATCTCTCAGGATCCATTTCATTAAAGGCTGCTTCCATGCCAAATTGGAATATCTCATCCATATGGTCTAAAGGTGTAGCGCCTTCATTATACATTTCGCGTTTAACAGCCATTTTTCCAATCACCGCACTTATTATAACATTAAATAGAATGTTGTGCTATAATTATTTAGTAGAAGAGAGGAGCCACATTATGAGTGATGGTTATAGGAAAACCGTTTTAATTACAGGTTCTAGTAGGGGGTTAGGTGCTTCAACAGCCGTAGAATTTGCCAAAAAAGGTTATAACGTCATAATTAATTACAAAGAAAGTGAAAAACAAGCTCAATTCTTAGTAAACAGAATTCAAAAGGAATGCCGTGTTAAAGCTGTATCCATTAAAGCTGATATCTCTAGAGAAAAAGACGTAAAGAGATTAGTTAGAGTAGCTTTAGAAAAGATGGGTGCAATTGATGTATTAGTAAACAATGCTGGTATAGCAATTGATTCTACTTTAGAAGATAAAAGTGTTGAAAACTTTAGAAAGATTCTTGATACTAACTTGATAGGTACATTCTTAACATGTAAGTACATTGGTAAAGAAATGTTCAATAAAAAAAGTGGAACAATAATAAATATTTCATCAAACTCAGCAATAGATGCTTATTATCCATATGGTATGGATTATGATGCTTCTAAAGCAGGTGTTATTTCTTTAACTCATAACTTTGCAGTAGAATATGCACCATATGTTAGAGTTAATACAGTTGCTCCAGGATGGATTAATACTGAAATGAATGAAAACTTAGATGCTGATTTTATTAAAAGAGAAAACAAACATATCTTATTAGGTAGATTTGCTGAAGATGAGGAAATAGCTAAAGCGATTCTTTTCGCTGCTGAATCATCATACCTAAATGATTCTGTTTTAAAAATAGACGGAGGAAGATACTAGTGTTAGAAGAACTAGGAATTTCTAAAGAAACATTAGATTTTATTAAAGAAGAAGAAAACAAATTAACAAGTGTTTTTAAAGCAATCGATGACAATTGTGAATTAAATACCTTAAAAGTATTAGCTGGTTTTCAAAAATATGAAATATCAGAAGGCGTATTTAATAGCACAACAGGTTATGGATATAACGATTTAGGAAGAGAAAAGATTGAAAAAGTCTTTGCTTATGTACTTGATGCTGAAGATGCAATCGTTAGAAGCCAATTCATCTCAGGAACACATGCTCTTACAGTTGCTTTATTTGCTTTCTTAAGACCAGGAGATAAGATGTTATCAATCTCTGGTTTACCATATGATACATTACATGAAGTAATAGGAATTAATCCTAACAATAGTTCACTTATATCATTTGGTATAACCTATGATCAAATAGATTTAGTAGATAATGATTTTGATCACGAAAAAATAAAAGAATATCTAAGGAATAATAAAGTAAAATTAATCGAAATACAAAGAAGTAAAGGCTATTCTACAAGAAAAAGTATTACTTTAGATAAAATAGAAAGAGTTATTAAAACAATACGTGAAATCGACCAAAATGTAATAATTATGGTAGATAATTGCTATTGTGAATTTGTTGAAACAAGAACACCACTAACAATTGGTGCTGACGTAATGGTCGGTTCACTAATTAAAAATTTAGGTGGTGGCATAGCACCAAATGGTGCTTATATTGCCGGCCGTAAAGATTTAGTAGATTTAGCTGGTGAACGTCTAACTTGTCCAGGAGAAGGAAGAGAAGTTGGACCTACACTAGGCATCAACAAAAGTTTACTTCAAGGTTTGTTCTTTGCACCAAGTGTTGTAAGAAGTGCTCTAAAAACAGCAGTTCTAACAGCACGTGCTCTAGAGGATTTAGGTTACAAAGTAGAACCTAAATACGATGACCCTAGAGCTGACATCGTTGAAAATATATTCTTTAACGATGAAGAAAAATTAATTAAGTATGTTCAAGGAATTCAAGCTGGTTCACCAATTGATTCAAACGCCATGCCAATACCAGTTGATACCCCTGGATATAAAGATCCTATCATTATGGCATCTGGATCATTTACACAAGGATCATCAATTGAATTTAGCTGTGATGGACCAATTCGTCCACCATACATAGCTTACCAACAAGGAGCACTGACTTACGAGTATGGTCGTCTCGGAGTTGCTAAAGCTATAGAATATTTGAAAAGAGGATAAAAATGGGAAAAGAAAGAAAAACAAGCGCTATAATAGGAATTATAGTGGCTGCTCTAATTATGTTTGTAGCAGCAGCATTAATAGGTTACAACCTATTTAAAAAAGACACTTCTTCTAAAAAAGTAGAAGAAAAAGAAGAAACAAAAGAAACAAAGAAAGAAGAAAAGAAAGAATTTTCATACACTCCATTAACATATGAAGTGTGTGACGATGACAGTTGCGTCTATATTCTAGGTTCAATTCACTTAGGTGATAAAAGAATCGATAAGATAGATGAAAAAATATTAAAGATATTTGATGATTGTGATTATTTCGCAGAAGAAGTTTATGATGATGCAGAAATAGACTATGATATGTTCATGTTAAAAGATGGTCAAACAATCCAAGATTTAGCATCTCCTGAATTATATGCTAAAATGCAAAAATTTGAAGAAGAACATCCAATGTTTATTTTAAAATCATTAAATACATTCACACCTGCATACATGTTTGACTATGTTGATTTACTACCTTTCATAGAAAGTAAATATACTCGAGAAGGTGTTGATAACTTCTTTGAAAAAAGAGCAGAAAAGAGTAAAAAAGAAATATTTGCTTTTGAAACAACAGAAGAACAGCTAAACATTTTAACAGCTTATTCAAATGAATTCTATTTTGAACAAATAGAATATGCACTTGATAATTATGATGAAGTAAAAGAAGATGCTTTAGAGACATATGAAGCTTATTTATCTGGAGATGAAGAAAGAATTAAGAAAGCTATAATGTCAGAAGAAGAAGACGAAGACGAAAAATTAACTGAAGAAGAATTAGCGTTCGAAGAAGCACTTCTTACAAAACGTAATATTCATATGATAGAAGTAATCGAAGAATATTTAAGAGATAATAAAAAAGTATTTGTTGTCGTAGGTGAAGCTCATGTTGTAGCTCCTATTGAAGAAGAAGGAATTATTGAAGCTTTAAAAGAAACAAATAACTATAAAATCAGAGTAATTAAATAAAAATGTCTATTATTAGACATTTTTTATTGCTTTTTAAAATAACTAAATCACTATTATGCTATACTTAATATAGAAAAGTGTTGAAAGGAAATGATACTATGGCAAATGAATTAACAAATGATGAAATAGAAGAATTAGTAGGTTTAAAAGAAACTGATCGTAACATGCTTAAAGCACGTAAAAATGGTTTGTTATTAACAGATAACCAAGTAGCTACTTTAGAAAGATATGGTATCGATGCTGGTAAAGTAAAAAGTAATGAAGAATTAATTTACTTAATCGAAGAAGCTAATAAAGGTACTTGGGACGATGAATATAGTGAATTAGATTACTTGGCTGATGAATTATCTCAAAGGAGATATTATGAAGAAACAAGAAAGTAAAAATAAACTAAAAAAGTATCAAACCAAGAAATTCGATTATTATAAAACATTAAACGAATACTATATTGAAAACGGAGATGCCTATATCTCTATGAAAGTCTATACAATAGATGATATTATTTCAAAGTATTCAACGAAGAATGATGAAGTTTTAAACTATGAATTCATGCGTTATTTAGAAACAAATGCTTCTTATATACCAGATGAATATTCGCTTGTATTAGAAATATGTAATCATCATTTCAGTGAAGAAGAAAAAGAAATAATTCAAAAAGTTATAAGAAACCACTATAGTATCAGTTTAATAAATAAAAAAGAAGAATTAAAAACTTATCAAAGAAAAGGATTTTACTTGTTGATGACTGGGTTAGTAAGTTTATTAATATATGCTATCTTAGCTTATACAAATCATTTGATTATTCTAAGTGAAATCTTCTCTTTAATTTTCTGCTTTGCAATGTGGGAAGCTACTGATATTACTATCTTTGACAACGATAGTATTAAAGAAGAAATAGTAGAGTTGCAAAACTTGTCAGAAATAAGAATTATTTTCAAAGATTAAAGCAAATATTGATATAAATATTTGCTTTTTTATGTTATAATTAATAATAATAGATAAATGTCTTAGGGCTAAGTCTGCATTGGAGGAATAAAAATGGAAGAGAATCAAAAGTTTAGTGTGCAAATTGAAACTGGCGAAATAAAAGAAGCTGAACTGCTTACAGTAGTTGAAATAGATGGTAAACAATATGCAATTTACATGATTGATAATGACGATTATGGAAATGACAATGTTGACATACTAGCTTCATACGTAGAAAAAGACGAAGAAGGATATGATAAGTTGGTAGATATCGATGATCCTGAAGATCGTGCAAAGGTAGCAGAATTTATTAGAAATTTAATATCATAAGTAAGAGGGTGCAATTATGGCAAAAAAACTAAACAAGGGAGAAAAGCAAAAGATTGTTGAAGGCTTAAATGAACTATATAATGGTAACACTAGCAATGAATTTGTTAGTAGCTTGCTAACAACTATAGACGCTTATAAATCAGCAACACCAACAACAGATGCAGAAAAAGCAAAAGTAGCAGCAGCTAAAAAAGGTGCTACTGTTTTAGTTGAAGTCTTAACGCAATTCTTAAAGAAAAAAAGTGAATTATTAAATCAAAAATTCCTTGAATATAAAAGTAAAGTTGAAGATACAGTAAAATTCATTGAAGGAAAAGACTTCATTAAAGATAGCGCTAATTTTGCTTCTTTAAGAACAAGAGTTGTAGAATTAATAACACTTGGCGATGCTTATAGAGAAGAATTTGCACACTTGCAAGAAGTTGTAGCACTATGTGATGTTAAAGGGCTAGTTAAAGATCCTAGTACAGAAATTCCTTTATCAGCAGGCAAAATGTCAAATGAAGAAGCAATTGCTCACTTCGAAATAATAGTTAATACAACATTGGATAATTCAGATGAATTAGATAAGTTAACTTCAATAAGTGATGAAGAAAAATCTATATATGAAACAAAATTAAGAGTGGTTTTTGAAGATTTAACTGGTGAATTACGATTGACTGTTGCAGATGAAGAAAAATTCAAATTTGATGCAAAAGAAATATTAGATAAAGCAATAGCAAAAAGAACAACACCAACACCAACGACTCCGGATCCAATAGATCCTGACCCAACAAAACCAACAAAACCAGATTCAACTGACCTAGACCCAACAAAACCGGATTCAATTGATCCAGGCCCAACAAAACCAGATTCAGCTGACCTAGACCCAACAAAACCAGATTCAATTGATCCAGGCCCAACAAAACCAACAAAACCGGATCCAATAGATCCTGACCCAACAAAACCAGATTCATATATTCCAAGTGATGAGTTTAAAACTAAATATACAGCATTAGTAACAATTATTAATCAAAAGATTATGGAATTAATTGCTCAAGAAAAAGAAGTAGAAAACAATCACTCATTAATTGCTGCTTCTTCAGAAATAAGCTATGAATTACTTGAAGAATTTACTCCAAAAAGTAATATGGCTCACAACATAGAAATGGCAATTCTTGAAGCAAGAAAAAATATTACTATGCTTGAACATGAAGAATATCGAAAGAACCCAGTTTACTACGCAAAATTTGATAGTAGTTTACTTGGTGTATCATTTGATTATGATAAATTAAAAGAAGTATACGATGGAAGTATCCAAGTATATTATGACGATCATGCAAAAGAAATTAGTTATGCTTTAGGTGAAATAGAAAAACAAAAAGCATCAGCTACTCCAGATGTAGATCGTATAAGAATTCTACAAGAATTTATAATTTCTGAAAAGAATACAATTAATAGACACCTTATGGGATATGCTAGTATCCATAAAGATTTTGATTTGAAATCATTCTTAGAAACTAATAAGAATAAATTTAAAGCAATTGATAAATCTGCGCCTACATTGGATCCAACAAAACCAGATTCAGCTGACCTAGACCCAACAAAACCAGATTCAATTGATTCAGATCCAACAAAACCAGATCCAGGCAAAGATGAAATTAAAGCGCATTTAACAATTTTATATAAGGAAATTGCTAAAGCTTTCATAGAAAAATACACTTCCGAAAGTCCAGGAATATCATTTGAACAATATTTCCAAGTTGAATTTATTAAGTTTGTTGCAGAGTTCAAGAAAAAAGCTTCATCTGGTAAATTCGATAATCTTGATGTAAATGAAGAAGGACATCTAGTATGGAAAGAAAAAGGTATTGAAATAGAAGTTGACTTCAGAGACTTTGCTAGAGTATTAATTGAAGAAAGACGAGAAATAATAAAATCAAAAATTCAAGCAGACTTTGATTCAAAAGGAAAAGCTAAGGCAACTTTAAGATTCAATACTAAGAATAAAGAGCCAGAACATGTTGATACTGCAAAAGCTATTGTAGTAAACGCTGTTATTTCTAACGAAATGTTTGAAATAACACCAGAAGGTAAGCGTCAAATTAAACGTGCTTTCATAGATAAAGTAGTAGATAGTGGCTTACAATTAAGTGCTGGTGGTAAAAATTTAACATCAGCAGAAACTGAAGCATTCATCTTCGAAACTTCAAAAGTAGAAGGTGAGCAAACAGTTGTAATTGATGTAAAAGATCCATCTGGAAAACTATTATGTCAAATTCAAGTACAATTAAATCCAGAAGTAGTTCGAAAAATGGGTATGTAAAAAAATAGAATAGAAAGACGGGGTTGATAATGTGAGTTTATTTAATAAGAAAAAATCTACAGTGTTAGCCTCGGCTAATCCTAAAGAAAAAAAACCAGTAGAACAACCAGTACCAGTAGAGGAGGTAGAACAAATAGTTCTAGCTCCTACTGTTAGTACTGATAAAGATGTTCAGCATAACCAAGTTGATTTATCAGCTATAATCCCTGAAGGACCAATTGAAGAAGAAACAACAGAGGATGCTGAAAAAACTGAAGCAGCATTAATTTTGGAAAGTAAAGATAAAGTATTAAAAACTGATGGTGTAGTAGTAATAGGTACCTTAACTGAAGATGGCGCTACTACTAAACCAGGAGCAAGCTTTCCAGAACAAATAGATGTTGAAATTAGAAAACGTAAAAAACAAGAACAAATAAAGGGAAAAAGAAAAACTCAAAAGAATAAAACATTTACTGATGAACAAAGAAAAGCTCTTAACACAAATACCTTAGTTACAATTGGGTTAATAGCTATCTTACTTGGTTTAGTATATTACATATTCAATCGTAAAACAGATAAGGATTTCACTCCATTACCAGTAACAGTTGAACTTGGAGAAAAACTTCCACTTAGAACATCTTCATATGTTAAACCAGGAGTAGGTAGATCAGTTAATGAATTAACATATGTCTTAGATAAATCTCAAGTCGTAGCAGATAAAGTAGGAGTATATGAGTTCTCAATAACATATAAAGGAACTACTAAAAAAGGAAAAGTAACTATTAAAGATACTACTCCTCCAAAATTAACTGTTGTTGATTTAACTATTACAGAAGGTACTGCTTATACAACTGACATGTTTGTAAAAGAATGTATCGACTGGAGTGGTTGTGAATATTCATTTGAAGATAAAGATACATTAGAAAAGTATCGTAACGCTGGCGAATATGAAGTATATATTACAGCAACTGATCCATATGAAAATAAAACAACAAAAAAAGCAATCTTAACAATCGAAGAACAAGGCATGGTTAAGAAGTTCTTCAAGACAGAACCATTCAATGATGAATTAGGTTATGAATTAAAGATAATCTATGACTTGCACTTCACAGGATTCATGGAAGACTCAATTCTTCTAAGAGGTTATGAAATTAGAGAATATAGATATCGTGATGATAACAAATATAACGCTGATAAAGAAAAATATAGAGGTATTGCTGAATGGTCATTCGATGATGCCAACAAACTTATTACATATAATTCAGGTGTTATAAATACAATCAACAGATCAAGTAGAATGGCCGCAATAATTGACTACTTGAATTCTGAAGGATATCAAAATTATAACGAATAAAAAAAGAACATTAAATGTTCTTTTTTTTATTGATTAATACTATTTAAGACTAAATCTAATTCACTCTTAACTCGTTTATCATAATTTAAGACATATTTGATAACTTGTTTATTACCAGTAACAAATACAACAAAATCATCTGCTAAATAAATAGAATCAATAGTACTTAGTGTAATATCACCATCATATTCAGACATATTATACCTCTTACATAAAGCAATTATCATTTCTATTTTATTAATATACATATCTTCAATATTATTACTTAATTTCAATACTGGATTTCTATTTCTTAAATATAAACTTTCTGGATCATAGAATTTAAAATTATTTTTATCCACTACTTTAGAGCTAGCAACTAGTATTTTATAATTATCAGAATAATTAGTATAGAAACCATCATCACTTACATTATATAAATATCTATAAGCTTTAAAAGTATCATAATCAGCATACATTGTATTTAATGGGTTATCGATAATAGGACATACTACATTATCGATTCTTAAACCATTTTTACTATTTAATAAATCATTATTTACAATAATTACAAATTCGATTGGTTCATTAGTACTCTTTGTGAAGTTAATAATCTTCTCACCAAATTGTCTTAATAAACTTTCATAGTTCTTATCTTCAATACCTTCTATTTTATTCAAATATAAAGTATTACCATTTCTAACTCCTAATATACGAGCTATTACTTTATCATCTTTATTAATTACTATCTTAAAACCATTCTTATCAAGAATTACATAATGTAAGAAGTCATTGCCCAAACAACCAACTTTATATATAGAATCCTTAAATGATTTAAATATCTCTTGATTATAATTATCTACTATAGATACTTCATAATCATTATCTTTAAAATTAATATATGGTACAGAAGAGGATACTCTCTTTAATGATTCCTCAAATAAAGAACTAGCTATTTTAATTCTCTTCTTCATATCAGCTTCAATGTAGTAATTATCACCACATAGATCTCTAATTAAATCACGATCTATATTATTAGTAATTACATCAAAATCAAAATTACATAGTTTTAAAACATTTTCCATATTTATTAAATTAGAACTATCTAAATCAATATTAAGTTCCTTACACTTGTTTTCTAACATATGATAATTAGATATTATTAAACCTAAATCATCAACTACACCTTGATAATAACCATCAGCAACCATAATTAAATTCTTATCTGCTAACAAGAACTTAATTAACTTCTTACTTGCTTTACTATACTTAGTTAAATCATAACCATTAAAGATATTTTCTAAATCAGTTAAAGAGAAAACTCTTTGTTTTAATTCATAATTCTTATTATTAATAGGAAGTACAAAATCATAATTATTAATTCTACTTAAGTATTCATGTGAATAATAATTTTTAATTCTTTCCGTATTCATATTCTTACGAATATAATTCTTTGTCTTATTTATTATTTCATCTAAGATATTAATGTATTTATTATATTCGATTATTTCATCTACATTATAAATATCTCTAGTATCACTATAGATATAATGCATCTTTGTTTTATCTACGTATAATTGACCAGTTAAATTATTAACACGTTCTATTAATCTTTCAAATGTTTTACTTTCTTTCTTAGTTACATCAAAAGATATATTAGCACCATAACAGATATGATTCATTATTTCTAATAACTGTTCATTATTATAATTGTTCTTTAATTGTTCTACTTCTGTATTAAGAATTGTAACTAATTTTAAATCATTCATATAATTATAATAATCATCATAATTATTTGGTTTAAAAATATTAAACTTACTTAAACAATTATCTTTATCAAATCTCTCATTCATTAATGGAATTAAGACATGTTCTACAACACTATCAAAATCCATTTCATCATGATTTAAATATTTAACAAATCTATCTCTAATTTCTTCAATAGGGTAGTTATCGTTAAAAGCAAATATATAACCATCTTTTTTAGTATCAGTTAAAGACCTAACAAATAATTTTAATTTAATCTTATCAAGATATTCTTTACCTAATTCTTTTCTTTTGTTATATAAAACATTTTCTTTTAACTTGAAATTCTTTAAGATTATTTCTTCAAACTCTTCATTTAATTGAATATATTTATTATTAATAAATCTATTAACAAAACCATTACAATACTCATATAATTCTTTCTTAGATTGATATTCATTATAATCATAATATTTTAAATTATTATAAAATAATTCAATAATACTATTATATGTATCATAATTAGCATCTAACATTAAGAATAAAATATTATCTAAATAAGTATTCTTCCTTAATTGTTTAGCAAAACTACTTATATCATTATAATTATCTAATAATAATAAATTAGTTCTAACTTTCTTAGCTATATTTTGAATTAATGAAGCATTATTTTCCCTAAATGATAATAATTTTTCATTAACGATAACTTTTTGTAATTCTTTTACTTCATCAAGCTTTAATCCTTTATTACCATTTTGAATTAAAGCGATTGTTTCATTTAAACCAAATACTAAATAACTACATAACACACTCTTATAAGTTAATAGGGAATATTTAGTTACTTGTGTTGATAAAACTGATTTAGTTCTAACACTTTCAAATAAGTAATTAACTTCTTCAAAGTTTATTTCATCTACTTGTTCACTTGTTAAATTGAATAGTAGCATACATAATTCTTTATTCTTAAAGATATCTAAATCAATAGAGATTTCCCAAGCTTTATTAACATAGTTTATTAAATCATTTGTTGTTAACTTTTGACTTATTACAAGTGAAGTTAATAATTCTTCAATTTTAATATTCTTTGTTACAGCTAAATTAATTATCTCTGTATTCATTAATTTATTAGCTACATAAGGAGAAGTAATATAATACATTATTTCTTCTTTATTAAAGCTTAGTAACATATTATATAACATATTATGAACTGTCTTATTAACTAAAGAAGGACTATCTAAGTAACCTTTAAAGAAAACACTATCACTATCTTTTAATTCAATATTAATGTTATTAATCTTATCTAAGATTTCTTTTCTTTGTAACATATTAAATACTGCTTTAAAAGACAATCTATTAATTAATAATTCTATTGCATAATCACTTATATCATTTATAAAAGTATTATTTCTAAGTAAATTTAAGATCTCTTCTTCTTTAAAATAATTATTTATTGCTTCTACAATAATTGTGTCATTAAATTTACCAAACAAACTATAATTATTAAATATTTTATCTCTTAATTCTTCTTTAATATTATTAAATGGATAAATATTAATACTATGATTAGCGAATCTCTTTAAGTTATCTTCATTAAAATAACTATCTGCTTTAGCTTCATCAAAACTATATAATTTTTGTATTAATAGGGAATAAGTATAACTATCTATTCCTTTTAATTTACTTAATTTAGTTATTTCCATAATATTAAATAAATCTAAATATCTATTATGGAATTTACATATATAATTAGGATTCTTTAATAAAAATTCATGTATTATATTATTATCTTTATTCTTAAATATTAAACTATTACAATTTATTAAATTAAATATATCATTATTAACTTCATATACATTATAGAATTCTGTAAAACTACGACATTTCTTTAATAATAGAGTAGTGAAAGACTCTCTAGTAAAAATTACACAATTATTATAATTATTTAAATTAATATTAGACAACACATTATATGAATAAATCATATCTATACTATATGGTGGTATCTTATCATTAACTTTATCATTAAATATAATATCTTTAAAAACTATATTATCTCTATAAGAGTTATATCTTCTAATAGATGTATTTAAAATATAGATATCTATTTCCGAAAACTTAGCTTTATTCTGAAAGTATTCTAATTTTTTCTTTTTCTTTAATGAATTCCAAATATTATAGAATATATCCTTATCTTTAAATATTTCATCGTACTTATTTGCATCATTCAAGATATCTAATTTAACACTTTCTTTAGTTCTCATTAATACTTTAGACATTAATTCATTAAAAGGAATTAAATTGTCATTAGTTCGATCACTAAATATTAATCTTAAATCATCATATAAATAATCTTTATCTTTAAAATAATTAATAATCTCATCATATTTATTAGATGTTTCTTCATCTAGTTCATTACCCACATAAACTATTTCATGTAATACTTCATCTAATAATTGTTTTATTTTACGGATATCCATAAGCGGTCCCTCCATATTCTTTAATATATTTATTATATCATAAAAAAGATAGTATTTTCATACTATCTTATCTATCAGCTTCTTCAACTAACACTGCATGTACAACTAATCTCTTATTATTATCTAAACAAGTAGATAAAGTAAGCATTTTATTACTAGTATTTGGTGTTACACCAAAGTCATACATACTTCTACTTAATATCATATTTAAAAACTTTTGATATTCTTCATTACTATTAAAACTAGTATATAAATAATCACTTGTAACATCGATACTATACACAGAGAAGACTAACCAAGACATCTTTTTATGCATTGTATTAAATGTTATATAATGCATATCAGGATTGTTATACCAATTCTTCTTAGTTACATTATTTAAGGTACCAAACATTACGCCACTATAGTATCTATTATGAGCATATAGAATAGTATTAGTATCTAGATCTTTAGGATTATTACGATAATCCATAAATACCCAGCCATTATAATCTTTTTGACGTTTAAAATTACGTTGTAAGTAATAACTATTATCTTCTGTTTGAACAATAGGATAATCAATCTTTGTTCCAGGTACTGTTAACCAACCAACAGTATCACTATTAATTGATAGTAATTTCTCATAAGATTCAATCATTTTTTCTTCAGGAGGTGCTGGTGGTGGAGCAGGAGTAGGGTCCTCGACTGCTACCGGTTCAGGTTCCGGTTCAGGTTCTGGCTCTGGTTCTACTTCTTCCATTACTTGAGCAATCTCTTTTTGAATCTCTTCAACTTTCTTTTCAGATTGATAGTTATTATAAATAATATAACTAAATACTGAACCAACAATCATAAATATAATTAATGAACATACTTTTAATGTAGTAAATATAATTTGTTTCAAATAATTTTCTTCTAAATATCTCTTAGAATAAACTAAAGATAATTTAATTCTATATTTCTTTTGATATTTTTTGTTCATATTTCTTAGCTTATCAACAACATCTAAGTCATTTACATCATCATGAATTTGAATAGAAATATTTTTCCTACGTTCACTAATCAATAAACGTATTGTATTTTCTATATCTTCAGTTATAGCTTTTTCAAAATGAACAACCTTCAAATACTTATTAACTTTTAAGAATGATTTTAAATCTTCAAAATCTATTTCTGTTATTTTATCTTTAATTCGTACACTATTTTTATAATAAATTTTAGAATAACTAGTTAAATTATTATCTTCCATGAAATTACTTGTAAATAAGATTTCACTTCTAGATTCAATCTTAATGTTATTTTTATCTAGCAATTCTAACAAATAATTAGGAATCGTATAGCAATTTATTAAATCAACATTAGTTAGTTCCTTTAACTTATCACAAAGAGAATAAGATAAATTTACATCTTCTTTTAAAGTGATTTTATTAATATGTTTGACAAACTTAAAAAGACCAATAACTAGTTCAGCGATATCATTGCTACTAATAACAACATCTACAATACCATTTTCTTCAAATAAATCAGCTATAAATAAACTGACTATTTTTTCATTCTTGACTAGATAATCATCACTGAATACTAGTTCATTATTAGAAATAACGTTGGTATTAAGTAGATTTGCATCCACTGGTTTATTAGTTCTATACTTAAAAAATAGGGATTTTTCGTTGATTTCAATTGCTATCTTTTTCATCTAATCACCACTAGTCATTCTCCTTATTATATATTTTAACATAAAAGTGTAAGATTTATAAAAAAAAATAACACAAAATATATTTTCATGGTATAATTAAATCAAGAATACGAGAAAGTAAAAGAGAGGTATTATGTTTATGAAAAAGAAAAATTTAATATTAATGTTAGCCGTTCTTCTAGCAGTTGTACTATTCCCTGGTGTTGTATCTGCTGCACCAAGCGCAAGCAACTGGCAATTATATTGTGGTGACGTAAGTGATACAGTTACTAAAGGAGAACCAGTATATTGTTATTTAATAGCAGAAATTACTAATGAAGGAAATGTTGGTATTTACGGTGCCTTAACAGGTGTTGAAACTGAACAACTTGTTATTAAAGGAAAAGGACCTGCTGATACTACAATAATTTCTGCCGATGCATTCGATTATGAAGCAACAGGAACAAAATTTAGTAGAGCATGTCAACAAAAGAGTGGTTGTGTAGATTTCTATGCAGTTAACCCAACAGTTGGTATTTTATCAAGAGGTGGTGCTAATGTTGGACCACAAGAAGGCGTAGCTAAAATTAACGAAAGCATGTCAGGATTTACTATTATTGGTTGGTGGGAAGTTAGATTAACTGACGATGCTACTGCTGATAATTGTGGTAAGATTTGTGCTTGGATTAAACCACTTAACACTGAATTAGATGTTCAAGGTAGTGTTGCAATTGAAGAACCATCTATTGATAATGGTAGATGTAGAGAAATTAAACCAAAAATAGAAATTAAGAAAACTTGTCACACTGAAGGTGAAGGCGAAAATATTAAATATTATGGTAAAGATGGAAATGTAATAACTAAAGAGCAATATGAAAAAGATTGTATTCCTCCAACTGGTGGATGGGCATCATATGCAGTATTAGCTGCTGGAGCTTTCATTGCTTTAAGTGCTATTACAATTGCTAAAAAACATAATAAATTCTATCAAGTATAATTTAAAAAAGACCTCTAAAAGGTCTTTTTTTTATCTTTTGCATTACTATATAAAATATGGTAAAATGTAAAGAGGAAAGGTTATGATATTATGGCTGAAATTAAAAAGAATGAAAAGTTTATTCCAACAAAGAATTATTTTGTTGCTCTAGCAGTTGTTTTAGCTGCCATCTTTCTAACATGGTATGGGTTTGCTTGGAACAAAGTTAGATTGGAAAATAAAGTATCTGTTTCATATTTTGTTAAGAATAATATCATAACAAAAGAAATAGATTCTTTAGAAGAATTAGATAGCATCACTCAAGAAGCTCCTGAAAAATATTTCATTTATATTGGTTACACTGGTGATGAAAACGTTTATGATTTAGAAAAATCATTAACACCATTAATCAAGAAATATGAGCTAAATGATTCTTTCTATTATCTAAATGTAACAAAGATTAAAAATGAAGATAATTATATAGATAAAATAAATGAGCGTTTAGGACTTACTGATGTCAAAATAACTAATGTTCCTACAGTTGTCTACTTTGTTGATGGTACTGTTCCAAAAAGTGGTATAATAACAACGGCTGATGGAAATTTAATGACTAAGAATGATTTCCAAAAATTCTTAGATATTAATAAAATAGAGAAATAATAAAAGGCCAATGGCCTTTTTATATTGGAGGTAAATATGATAAATATAGTTTTATTTGAACCTGAAATACCTGGTAATACTGGAAATATAATGCGTACATGTGTAGCAACAAATTCCGTTTTGCATTTAATTAAACCATTAGGTTTTTCTTTAGATGAAAAATATATCAGACGTAGTGGGGTAAATTATATAGATAAATGTGAATATCATGTTTATGAAGATTGGAATGACTTCTATAATCAGAATAAAGAGAAGGGTGAGTTCTATTTTTTAACAAGATATGGACATCAACCACATACTTCATTTGATTATAGTGATTCCAAAAAGAACTATTTCTTTGTCTTTGGTAAAGAATCAACAGGTATTCCTCGTTGGATTCTAAAACCACATCTAGATCGTTGCATGCGTATGCCGATGACTGCTAATGTTAGAGCTCTAAATTTATCTAATACTGTAGCTATTATGGTTTATGAAGCCTTACGTCAACAAGACTATAACGACCTTTTAAGAGATGAACCTACAATTAATGAACATAAAGGACCTAATTTTATAGAAGAATATGAAGATTAATGATAAAATATATTTAAGGTGATAATATATGAATTGTAAATATTGTGGAGCAGCTTTACCAACAAAAGGTGGTGTATGTCCCGAATGTGGACGTATTATTCCTATGGATCAACAAAAACAAATGCGTGAAATGTTAGATCCTAAATGGAATGAATATCGTAATAAAGATACTGCCATGTATAAAAAAGAATCAGCATATGATCCAAATGCTGATCGATTAGGTAAAACAATTGTCTTAATCGTCGTTGTCCTAATCGTTATTGTCATAATTGCTATTGCATCACATTAAAAAAGAATCTCTAAAGATTCTTTTTTTTAACTTAAATAAGCATCATATTCCGTCATGATATCATCCATACATCCAATTAATTTTAATACTTCACTATAAGCACTAATTGAACCACCTTTATTAGCCATAGCAATTGCTATATAAGGTCTTCTTGGATCAAAGACAATACCTGTTTCTACAACATCTCTTTTAGCAAAACCAGTTTTACTTGCTGAAGGAAGATCTGGCATTACTACTTTATAATAATTATATTTACCATTACTTAAAATATTTAAAAATTCTATTCCATCAGGACTTTCTAAACTGTAATTATAAATCGCTTGCCAGATAATAGCGGCACTTCTTGCTGAAGTAAATCCCCAAGGTCCACCAGGAGATAAATATAATTGTTTAGTACCTAACTCTCTTAACATAGCATTATATCCATTAACACCAAATGTACCATGTAATAACATATGAGCTATATTATCAGAATCATTTAAAGAATAATAAACTAATTCTTTAACCGTAAATTGTGTACCAAAATTACTAAATTTAACAACACCAGTTCCTTCATTCCAATAACTCTCACGATATGTTATTAATTGATTAGGATCTATATTTCCATTAGTTATTTCTTTATAAACATAGAATGCATATGGAGCTTTAATAGAACTAGCTGTTTCAAATTGTCTATCTACATTATATGCAACTGTCATTCCATCATTTAAACTTACAATATAGAATGAAGTAGCTTGACCATAACTATTAATAATATTATTTAGTTTATTTAATGTTTCATCACTAATTTTAAAATCTGAGTCTAGAACAGTAATACCACTACCATAAGATTTATTAACTAAATCTATAGTATTTTTTTCTTGGTAAGACATATCACTTACATCAAATTCAAAATTCTTTGATATATCAAACTTCTCATCACTAGGTGGAGGAGTAACAGTCTCCGTTTTATTAGCATAGCCAGGTTGGATGATAAACTTAGCTACGACAATAGTTAAGACACAAACAAACAAATTAAGTAATATTACGAGTTGGTTTTGTTTCGTTAGTTTCATCTCATACCTCCCATACTATAATAATAGTACTACAAATTAACTGAATTCTCAACGAAAAAAGTTGCATTCTATTAATTTTATGTTATAATCTAAGTATCAGATTTAAGTGGGCGTAATATCCCACTTTTATTATTAGTTTAAAGAGGTGAATCATGAACAAAGTATTAGAAGAAATTAGGAAGGCAATTACTGATCCAATGAACAAAATGAACATTATAGTTGACTCTGTAACATATGTAACTGAAGGTAACTATAATTTTCTTAGAATTGAGTTAGATAAAGTAAGTGGTTTAGATTTAGATACTATCGTTGCTGCAACCGAAGTAATCAATCCAATTATTGATGAACTTGACTTAATCGATGATTCATACATCTTAGATATTATAAGCAAAGAAAAAGGAGATAATTAAAATGCCAAGAAAGAAACAAACAGTTGAAGAAACTGGAGCAATGAATCCAGAAGAATTCATTAAAGCCGTTGATTTCATTGTTAAAGAAAAAGGTATCTCACCAGATATCGTTTTCGAAGGAATGGAATTAGCATTAGCTACTGCTTACAAAAAGAATTTTGATTCTAAAACAAATGTAAGAGTAGATATTAACCGTCAAACTGGAGAAATAAAAGTTATTTCATACTATATCGTAGTAGATGAAATAGATGAAGGAGATATCGGTTACGATGAAGAAGGAAATGAAATCGATATTCCACCAGCAATCAATTTAGATGCGCAAATTCTATTAGAAGATGCCAAAGCTATTGATCCAGATGCTAAAGTAGGAGATACAATTGAAAAAGAAGTAACTCCAAAAGACTTTGGTCGTGTTGCAGCTGGAACTGCTAAACAAGTATTAACACAAAAAATAAGAGAAGCTGAAAAGAACTCTATAATTGATGAATTCCAAGATAAACAAGATGAACTATTAGTAGGAAGTCTTGCTATGGAAGATCAACGCAACTATTATGTTGAACTAGGAAGAACTAGAGGTATCTTACCAAAGAGTGAAATTATTCCTGGTGAACAATTAAAGATGGGATCAAGTATCAAAGTATACGTAACAAAAGTAGAATCAAATACAAAAGGACCATTAATTCTATTATCAAGAAAACATTATGGTTTCGTAAAAAGATTATTTGAATCAGAAATACCTGAATTCGCTGATGGTACATTAGTATTACATGCAGTTGCTCGTGAAGCAGGTGTAAGAAGTAAAGTTGCTGTTTCATCAACAAATGAAAGAATCGACGCTATCGGTTCTTGTATAGGTGAAAAAGGTTCACGTATTGGTTCAATCTTAAAAGAATTAAATGGTGAAAAAGTAGATTTAATTCAATATAATGAAGATCCAACAGAATATATTAAGAATGCCTTAAGTCCTGCCAAGGATGCAATAGTTAATATAACTGATCCAATGAAGAAAGAAGCATTAGCAATTGTTAGTGAAGATAACTTATCACTAGCTATTGGTAAAAAAGGTACTAATATTAAACTAGCTTCTAAATTAACTAAATATAAAATTGAAGTTAAGACATTAGATCAAGTTAATGCTGAAGGAAATAATTAAAAGGGATTGATGTATATGGCTAAAAAAATGCCTGAAAGAACATGTGTAATAACTAGAGAAAAAACTCTAAAAAAAGATTTAATTAGAGTTGTTAGAGACAAAGAAGGAAATGTATCAGTAGATTTAACTGGTAAAGCTAATGGTCGTGGTGCTTACTTAAAAAAAGATGCTGACGTTATCGAGAAAGCTCGTAGTACTAAAGCCTTAGAAAAAATTTTAGAAGTTACAATCCCTGATACAATATATGATGAATTATTGAGTAATATAAAATAGAAAGTGTAGGTGGTTTATATGATGAGTGTAAAAGAATATGCAAATGACACAGGATTATCAGTAGCAGAGATTTTAAAGAAATGTAAAGAATTAGGAATTAAAGCTAATAACGCTGATGATGAACTATCAGAAGATGACATTATTATTCTAGATAACACTATTAATCTTATCAGTACTGATGAAGAAACTACTTTAGATGAAGAAGAAGTAATGGATGAAGCAGTAGAGGATTTAGTTGAATCAAATAATATAGATCGTAGTTACTCTGATACAGCCAAAAAACAAAAATTAAAAAAGAAAAGTCAATTACAAAGCTCTAAAGATGAATACATGTCTAAAAGAAAAGAAATGTATAAACATAAAGAAAAATTAATGAGCAATTCTAATCCAGATGACAATATAATTCTTTATAAAGAAAATATGTCTGTTGCATCTCTTGCTGAAAGCTTAGGAGTAGATGGAACAGAACTAGTTATGAAATTAATGCAATTAGGAGCTATGTTAAGCTTAACTTCTATAATTGATTTTGAAACTGCTAGTGTAATCGTATCTGATTATAAAAAAGAACTTAAAAAAGAAGAGACACAAGATATCTCTAACTTTGAAGAATATGAAGTAAATGATAAAGCTGAAGATCTAAAAGAAAGACCTCCAGTAGTAACTATTATGGGACATGTTGACCATGGTAAAACAACATTACTTGATACAATTAGAAAGAGTGCTATCGTTGATACAGAATACGGTGGTATAACACAAGCTATTGGTGCTTATCAAGTAGAACATAATGGTTCAAAAATTACATTTATTGATACACCAGGACACGCAGCATTTACTGAAATGCGTGCACGTGGTGCAAGTATTACAGACATCGTAATTATTATAGTTGCAGCTGACGATGGTGTAATGCCTCAAACAGAAGAAGCAATTGATCATGCCTTAGCAGCTAACGTACCAATTATCGTTGCTGTTAATAAAATAGATAAACCAGATGCTCATCCAGAAAAGATTAGAACAGAAATGGCTGAGCACAATATCACTCCAGAAGAATGGGGTGGCACAATTCCATTTGTTGATATCTCTGCTAAAGCAGGAACAGGAATTGATCGTTTATTAGAAACTATTCAAGCAATTGCTGAAATGCAAGAACTAAAAGCTAACCCTAATAGATATTCATTAGGTACAGTAATTGAATCTAAGATGGATAAAAATATTGGTGGTGTAGCATCATTATTAATTCAAAACGGAACTTTACGTATTGGTGACCCACTAGTTGTAGGTACTACATATGGTAAAGTAAGAACAATGAAAAATGACCAAGGAGGTTCTATCGTTGAAGCTGGTCCTTCAACTCCAGTAGAAATAACTGGTTTAAATGGAACACCATCAGCTGGTGATAAATTCATGGCTTTCGAAACTGAAAGTGAAGCTAAGAACGTTGCTGAAAAGCGTTCTATCCAAGCTCGTGATAATAAATTCCAAAAACAAACATTATCATTAGATAACTTATTTGCATCAATCGATGCTGGAACTAAAGAAATCAATGTTGTTTTAAAAACCGATGTCCGTGGTTCAGAAGAAGCTGTTAAAAATGCTTTAGAAAAAATAGAAGTAGATGGCGTAAAAGTAAAAGTAATTCGTAGTGGTATCGGAACAATCACTGAAAGTGACGTAGTTCTAGCTCAAGCATCAAATGCTATCATCTTAGGATTCTGTGTACGTCCTTCTAATTCAACTAAAGAAATGGCTAAAGAATATGGTGTAGATATTAGATTATATACTATTATCTATAAACTAGTTGAAGAAATGGAATCAGCCATGAAAGGTATGCTTGATCCAGAATTCGAAGAAAAAATAATTGGTAACGCTGAAGTACGTAAACTATTCAAGTTCTCTAAAGTTGGAACAATTGCTGGTTCATACGTTACAGATGGTTCAATAAAAAATGCTTCTAAAGCAAGATTAATTAGAGATGGTGTCGTAGTAGTTGATACTAAGATAGCATCTTTACAAAGAGAAAAAGATCAAGTTAAAGAAGTTAAGAAAGGTTATGAATGTGGTTTAACTCTTGAAAACTATACCGATATCAAAGCAGGAGATATTATCGAATGCTATGAGGAGGTTGAAGTTAAAAGATGAAAGACATTAAACTAAAAAGAATCGGTTCTGAAATTGGCCAAGTTCTAAGCGAAATATGTGCTAATGAAGCTCATGATTCACTTCTAAAAACTTTAACTATTACAGGTGTTGATGTTACAAACGATTTAAGTTTAGCAAAAGTATACTTCACTACAACAAGTGATATGGATCGTAAAGAATTAGAACATAATTTAAATGACGATACAGCAGGATACTTAAGAACTAAATTATCTCAAGAAATTGAAATAAGACATACACCTAAAATAAGATTTGTTTTTGATAACTCAGTAGAGTATGGAAACAATATCGAGAAACTAATAAATGAAATACATGAAAAAGATGGCGAATAGCCATCTTTTGTGTTATTATAAGCACCTTATATAAGAGGTGACACCTATGCAAAAAAATATTGAGCAATTTTCTAAAGAAGACAAAAAACTTGCTAAAGAATTATTTTTTGAAGGGTACTCTCCCCATGACATAGCTTTATTATTAGAGTGGCCTTATTATAATACTTTATTTGTTCTAAAAAGAATATTAGAGGACTTTGATGTTCATGAATATTTATCATTTGCGGATATTACTGATAAAGAAATATTATTTTTATCTGATACTCATATAGGTAGTAAAAAAGAAAATTTAGATTATGTTAGAGAAGCTTATAAATTGGCAGCTTACAAAGGCATTAAACTAGCTGTTCATGGCGGTGACTTAGTTCAAAGCACCTATGCACCAGTTCAAAAAAAATACACAGATCAATACAAACAAGTAGAACACGTAATTGAAGATTATCCAAAGATACCTGGTTTTGTAACCTTAATCCTTTTTGGTAATCACGACCTTAATACTTTCGCAGATAATCCTGAACTTCTAAAATTACTAAGACAAAGAAAAGATTTAGTTGTTATGGGTTGTAAAAGAGCATATATAACTTGGTTAGATAAACTAATTAGCATCTACCATTCTGCACCAAGATATCACTTATCTATTCCAAATGTAGATAGCTTTTTTAAACTAAGAGGTCACGCTCACAAATTAAGTGTAGATAAAGATGGTTATTTTTACTTACCAAGCGCTTCTGATGATATGATTCAGAACATTAATGCTAAACCAGGATTTATAATTGGCAAACAAAATAACAACTTTATGACTATGGAATCATATCACTTTGAAGATGGATTATATTATGATGGCCCAGTTTTGACAAAATCAATAAAATAATATAATATAACTCCCTAAGAAAAAGGGGGTTTTATTATGGAATCAAAAGATAGAGCTTTATTTACTAAAAAGTTTAATACCTTTTTAAAAAAGTATGCTCATTGTTATCCAGAGGAAGCTGTAGAATTCATGAAAGAAAACTTTGATTCTGGTCTTACATCAGTTTGTCAAGCTGACATTCTTATGCAAATCAATCAAGAACTTGGTGTTACTTATCCAGTCCCATCATTTTATGAAGCACATTTACACAAAATAATGGAAAACTTTGATATTGGTTGTAACATTGTTGAAGTAGCTTGTGGAAGAATACCAGCATTAGGTAATTTAATCGCTCCTAGACAGTTAAAGATAGGTAAAGGAACAATAACACTATATGATCCAAATTTACTTCCTATAAAGCCTAAATACAGTAATATGACCCTACATCGTGAAGGATTTAGTACAACTACTGATATATCATCTGCAGATCTTTTAATATCTACACTAGGTTGTGATACTATGGAAGATACTATTGAAGCAGCATGTGTCAATCATAAAGATTTTTATGTAGCTATGTGTGGTTGTACACACTTTAAATATATTTTACCATGGATGATTCCATCTCCAGAATTCTATCAAGACACTGTAATTGATTTAGCTGAAAGATTACTTAAACAATATGATAATGGACATCTAGTTGTTGACAAATTAGATGATGATTACATAATTGATTATCCAATCCTTTATAATAGGAGATAATTTCTAAATCTAATAATATAATATAAATCCCTTGAATGAGGGATTTTTTTATGGAAAATCGTGAAGTAGAAATGTTAACTCATAAATATCATAATATAGTGTATAATATAAAATAGGAAGTGGTTATATGAATCTTAAAAATCAAAACATTAAAGCTATATTAGGTGTAATCCTAATCGCAATACTAACATCATCTATGATAATTGCTCATCAAAAAGATTTAAAAAAAGAAACTAAAAAAGAAGAACCAAAAACTGAGCAAAAAGAAGTAAAACAATTTAGAAAATCAGAATTAATTCTCTGGGAATTATTTTTAAAAGAAGCTAAACAAAAAGGATATATCATTGAAGATAATTTGGAATCAATCGAATTAATAGAAATAGTAGATTATGGAAAATATTTGAAAAACTTACCAAATCTTCGTTACGAACAAATAAACTTCAAGTGCACATGTAAAAAGGGCACAACTTGTGTAACAGATAATTTCCATATAATAAAAGAAGAATCTAATTTAAGAGCAGCAACTACAATAATTGATTTAACTAATAAAGAATATATTGAATTGACAGGATATTCATTTAGAATGGATGCTGAATTTGTTCCAATTGAAGGTCCATTTGTTTACATAGGAGAAACCGACTAATATGAATGGCATCTTAATCGTTAATAAAGAAAAAGATATGACTAGTCGTGATGTTGTAAACATTTTAACTAAAGTATTTAATACTAAAAAAATAGGTCATACAGGAACTTTAGATCCTATTGCAGAAGGAGTACTAGTTACATGTATTGGTAAATGTACTAAACTATGTGAATTATTAACTAGCGAATATAAAGAATATAAAGCTACTATTAAATTAGGAATAAAAACTGATACTGGTGATATAACAGGTAATATATTAGAAAAACAAGAAATACCTAATATAACTAGAGAACAAATAATAAAAGTTTTAAATACATTTAAAGGTAAATCTATTCAACAAGTACCAATTTATTCTGCAGTTAAAGTTAATGGTAAAAAACTATATGAATATGCTAGAGAAAAAAAAGAAGTAGAACTACCAAAAAGAGAAATAGATATAACTAATATTGAATTATTATCATTTAATAATGATGAAATAGAATTTATTACTACTGTCTCTAAAGGAACATATATTAGATCACTTATTGAAGATATTTGTACTAAACTAAATACTGTAGGTACAATGTCTAAATTAATTAGAACTAAACAAGGTAAATTCAATATCGAAGATTCTTATTCGTTAGATGATATAAAAAATAATAATTATAAATTAATATCTATCGAAGAAGCTTTACAAGATATGGAATCTATAGATATTGATGAATCACTCTTAAAACCTGTTAATAATGGTGCAATTATTAACAAGACATTTAAGAGTGATATGGCATGTATAAAATATAATAATAAAATAATAGCTATTTATAAAACTTATCCTAAAGATAATAAAAAAGCTAAACCATATATTATGTTTTAACTTGTCTAAATAAAATTAATATGTTATCATAACCCCCAACAAAAGGGGGCTTTTATTGTGCATAGATTTAAAGAATTACCACAAGAAGAACAAGAAAAAATAATAGAATTTGGAAGGAAATATAACGAAACAACTATCAGTTTTTATACAGAATTGTTCAAGGAATTTCAAAAAGACGCAGTAGGACAACCATATTATAGAGCTTATTTAAATATCGTTAAAAATACTGCTAGATTAATGAGAGAATTAGGTAGTAAAGATGCAGTATCTGCAAGTATAATATTTGAATATCTACTATGGAATGGTTATTTATCAAAAGATAGACAGTTAATATATTGTGAATCAGGAAGAATAAATAATTTAGCAGTTTCTGGTGCTGATATAATGAGAGGTAAATCAGTATGTTTAAATAATGCTGAAATGTTAACCAGAGTTTTAGATGAAATGGGGTTGGATGCAACACTTATAGGGTGCAGGGTTGTTCCGCCTAAAAATGCTAAAAGAGAGTATACACCACCTATTAAAAGAGAAGTTATTAAAGAAAAACATGGTTTATTACATAGAATGATTGGATATCCAATAACCAAAGCTATAGGTAATCACGCAGTTACTTTATGCGGGGTAGGAAATGCTTATTGTATTAGTGACCCAACATCTTTAGCATTTGCATCAATAACTGATTTTCAAAAAGCAACATATATTGGTATGGCCGGTTTAGACATGGAATTAAAACCACAGTTAATGTTTGCTCTAAACGAAGGTAATAAAAAAGAATGTGTTGAAACAATGATAAAAACAGCATTATTAACAGATCGTCAACCATTGAACCTTGAAAAAGTAAAATTCTTATACGAAGGAATAGTTGAAGGTGTAGATAGACAAAAGCACTTACTTGATGACTTTCATGATTCAAATAGAGAAGATATAGATGTAGTATGTAAAACATTAAAAAGCAAAAAGTTCTAAAATGTTACTTTTTTGCTTGCATTATTAAATCATATTAGATATACTATACAAGTAAGTTTAATCTTGGTTTGGAAGTCTCCGAATCCTTACTATGACTAAACGGTTAATTAATTAAAGGAGGAAATATATTATGGCTATCTCAAAAGAAAGAAAAGCTGAATTAGTTAAAAAATTCGGTAAAAACGAAAAAGATAGTGGAGCTACAGAAGTTCAAATTGCTATTCTTACAGAAGAAATTAACAATTTAACTGAACACTTGAAGACTCATATTCATGATTATCATTCTAAAAGAGGTCTTCAAATGATGGTTGGTAAAAGACGTAGTTTACTAGATTACTTAAAGAATAATAATGTAGTAAGTTACAGAAAGACTATTGAAGCTCTAGGATTGAGAAAATAGTAAAAAAAAGTAGGCACTTATTTTTAAGTGTCTTTTTTTAGGGAAAAGAGGTATAAATTATGGCAAAAAGTGTATTTGAATTAGACTTTTTAGGAAGAAAACTAGTT
>JAEEGL011496227.1_pt1 | contig 28564 bp, 15 predicted proteins | sample 9134231 | NCBI WGS metagenome assembly JAEEGL01 (sample SAMN16246548, study PRJNA631951) | gut metagenome | biome: gut microbiome; feature: rumen; material: fiber-attached | host: Bos | place: Iran: Karaj | collected 2018-10 | reverse complement strand
TTTGTCTGTAGGTCGGGCGACTGGAAGTTAACACCTGCCACACCATCAATTATGTCGAGGAAGCGATTGTAGTTCTCGATAGCCTTGCCATCTGATGCCGTTGCCGAGAACGTGCCACTCTTGTCCTTGACAAGAATCGAGCCGAAGTTCTGGTAGTAGCCCTGATTGCCGGAGTTTGTGGCTGTGCCGCTCCAAAGTGTCTTTTCGTTGAACTGGATATTGTCCTCAAGCACACCGCCCCGAATGGTTGCACCTATCTGACCGTTGCCCATCGGCAAGGCATACTCCATCCAAGTGTCGCTGACACCTGTTGCTGTGGCTGGAACGTCGTACCAAAGGGAGAAGTCGTGGATGTCTGTCGGACGGGAGCCTTTCTGACCTACGCAAAATTCTGTTGGTTGTACGTCAGCTTCAGCCACGAAATAGAGGATGTTATTGCCATCGGCTGCTTGCCAAAGACCGATTTCCTTACCTGCTCCCGTGCCACCCCATTGGTTGAAGTAACGCAGGGTTTGACCAGCGGCACCAACCCAAGCAATCTCATACTTGCCGGAATAGTTCGCATTGGTCGTCTGCTCGATGGTAAAGCCATTATTGTCTGCGGCCTGACGTGTCTTGACGCGACTGCCGTCGTAGTAGGCTTTGCGGCCAGAACCTTTGTTTACCAGCTGGAAGTTGTCTTTGCTTCCCACGAGTTTCCAGAGCTGGCTCCCTTCGCCATATTTGCGCCCCTGTGTGGTGACGTTCTTGGATGCACCCATGTCCTGAAGGACGAGGTCGGAGTTGGCAAAGGTGATGTAGTAGTATTTGTCCTCTTGCTCTTCTGTAGAAAAGAAGTCTGGGATGCCCTGAATGGTGAAGATGAAGCGCGAACCTGCATCCGTGCTGCCAGAAGCATTGTCCCAATAGGCGAGATAGTTGCCCCGCTTGTTCCAATATTTGTTGGCCGAACCGTGGTCCTTTATCCAGAAGCCTTCGCCATTCTTGCCAATATCGAACTTCGTGACATTTGCCGTATTGGTTACAGGTACCATCTTTGCGCGAGCGTTTGCTTCTGTGCCACTCATTCCGAGCACATATTTCTCGCCTCTGAACTTATTATAAAATGAATAGCCATCCGTCTCGTTGCCGATGAAAGTCCAAAGGCCATAATCGCTCGTGTCCTCTGTCGTGTTGCTGAGCAAGAGATTTACACCGTCCCTATAGCCCGTTTTGAAGCTCAGGTAGCCTCCATTGCCAACCTTGATTGTGTACCACGTTGCATTTGACAGGTCAACAGCTCCTGCGATAGAGAACAGATAACAGAAAATAGATAATAAAAAAAAGCGTTTCATAAGGTATCTTTTGTTATGTCATTATATCATTATTTCTAAACACTTTCATCCTTCCCGCAAGAAATCGAGCATCTCGAATATCTCTTCCTTCGAGGCTTGTTGGTTGATGCGGATGTCGCCGATATCGGCCAATAGGGTGAAGTTGATGATGCCTCCTTCGTTCTTCTTGTCGTGTTGCATGAACTCGTAGAGGTGCTCGTATCGTTTACAATCGAAAGCAAAGTTGCCGTAGTTTTGGCGGATGAACTGTACAGTCTGACGAAACTTATCCTTCGGGAAGCTGCACTTGACGACACTCAGATATAGTTCGCAGATGAGTCCCCAGGCAACGGCATATCCATGCAAAACGGTTCTCCCTTCTTGCATAGCCAAACTTTCTATTGCGTGACCTGCCGTATGCCCTAAGTTGAGAGCTTTGCGCAAACCTTTCTCCGTCGGGTCAGCCTCAACGATGCGTTCCTTGACGGCGACACTCTTTGCAACCAAAGCACCAAGCCTGTTGTAATAAGGCGCGCCGGTCTGCTGACCATTGTCAAGTTCGAAGCGAAGCAACTCTGCCCAACTTTCTGTGTCGCTGAGAAGTCCATGCTTAAGCATTTCAGCATAGCCTGAAAGGAGATTCTTATGATCAAGTGAATGCAGGAACTCGGGCGAGAGGATAACAGAAGCAGCCTGATTGAAAACGCCAATCTCGTTCTTAAGCCCACCAAAGTTGATACCAGTCTTGCCGCCTACACTTGCATCGACTTGGCTGAGCAGAGTCGTTGGAATGTTGATGTAGGCAAGGCCGCGCTTGAAAGTGCTTGCGGCAAACCCACCAAGGTCTGTCACCATCCCGCCACCCAAATTAACTAAGAGCGAGTGGCGAGTGGCACCGCCCTCCTGCAATGCCTTCCAGACATAGGCGAGCGAATCGAGCGTCTTGTTTTCGTCCGTATCGCCAATCGTTATCATCTGTGCACCTTCGAAGCAAGCCATCTGGCTGACAAGTGGCCAGCACAGCCTTAGCGTCGTCGTATCGGTAAGCACAAATAGTTTGTCGTGCGGGCATCGTTGGATTGCACCTTCGATGTCCTGCCCCAAGTTCTGGCTTATGATTACTTCATTGGACATTCATCATTCATTATTGTTCCCCGTATCCGTAAAAGAATTTAAGGACTCGTTCTTCTTGCAAAGGTACACATTATTTATAAAGAGAAGAAGAAAAGTAGGAACGAAAGAAGGAAAAAAGGAAAAAAGTGAGCCAAAAGTTTGGCAGTTCCACAAAAAAGACGTACCTTTGCAGCCGATTTGAGTAAATGAGTAAAGGAGGCGGGATAGCTCAGCTGGTTAGAGCGTCGGATTCATAATCCGGAGGTCGTGGGATCGTGACCCACTCCCGCTACAGAAAAGGCTTGCAATATGTTTGCAAGCCTTTTCTTTTGATTCCTTTTATTCACAAAATAAAAGATTTATTTTGTACTTTGTCTGCTTTTTCGTACCTTTGCAGAGGATTTTGCATTAAATACACAATCAAAAACAATAAACAACATGAAGAAACGTTTCTTTTCCACGCTGAGCATTCTGGTGATTGCTCTCGCCTGCTTTGCTCAAGGCAAAGCTAAGTATGTATTCTATTTCATTGGCGACGGTATGGGTGTGAACCAAGTGAATGCCGCTGAAACTTATCTGGGTGCGCTGGAAGGTCGCATCGGCATCAAGGAACTTTGTTTCCCCAGCTTCCCCTACTTCGGCCTCATCAACACGCAGAGCGCCACGAATGGCGTGACCGACTCTGCTGCTGGCGGCACAGCTCTGGCCAGCGGCAACAAGACAAAGAACGGTGCCTTGGGTGTGTTGAAAGACCTGACAACTCCCATCGATTGCATTGCTCATTGGGCAAAAGAGGCTGGTGCCGCAGTTGGTGTATCAACCAGTGTCAGCATCGACCACGCTACACCTGCTGCTTTCTATTCGCACGTCCCCAAGCGCGGTATGTCTTACGAGATTGGCGCTCAACTCCCAGAGTCTGGCTTCGATTTCTTTGCAGGCAGCGATTTCGTGAAACCAGAAAATCCCAACGGCGGCCCAGACCTTTACGCACAAGCCCAAGCTGGCGGTTACACCATCGCACGCGGCTACAAGGACTATTTGAAGAAGGCTAAAAAGGCAGACAAGATGATTCTCTTCCAAACAGAAGAGGCCAGCAAGGTAGAACGTGGCTCCATACCATATGCTTTGGATCGCACAAAAGACGACCTCACGCTGGAAGACATTACCCGCGCAGGCATCAATTTCCTTATGAAGAAGCAAGGCCTCAGAGACGGCTTCTTCCTGATGGTCGAGGGCGGCAAGATTGACTGGGCTTGCCATGCAAACGACCCTGCATTCATTGCCGAGCTGATTGATATGGACAACGCCGTCAAGATTGCTTACGAGTTCTACCAGCAGCACCCCGATGAGACACTCATCGTCATCACAGCCGACCACGAGACAGGTGGACTCGTCTTGGGTCGAGGCCCGTACGAGCTGAACCTTAAGGCCGTTGCCTCACAGCGCATGAGCATGGTGAAGCTGGAACGTGAGCTGAAAGCCATGAAGGAAAACATGGGCGACAAGTTCACATGGGAAGAAGGTAAAAAGTTCCTCACCGACAACTTCGGCTTTTGGGGCGACGTAAAGGTCAGCGACGACCAGGCAAAGCGTTTGGAGAGTTCCTTCAATGAGTTCAAGGAAGGCAAGAGCGGCGCAGACCGTCTGTGCAGCACTGTGAAGCACGTCATTTCCGAATGCGCCCTGATAGGCTGGCAGAGCGGCGGCCACAGCAATGGCTACGTTCCTGCCTTCGCCATCGGTGTTGGTGCAGAGCAGTTCCATGGTCGCTTCGACAATACTGAAATCTGCAAGAAGATGGCTAAGGCGGCAGGATGGAAATAAAGCCTAACCCCTCCCTAAAGATTGGGGAACTACAGAACGAATTTTAATAAGGTAAAAAGATATGAACATTGGGAAATATATTCTCCCCCTTAAGGGGGAGTTAGTGGGGGTATTATTCTTGTTTTCACTTTCCATTATGGCTGAAGGTGGCAAGAGCCAAGTTCCTTTGGCAGACCCTTACATCCTGCTCGACGGAGACACCTACTATGCCTATGGCACAAATGACGCCAACGGTATCCGGTGCTACACGAGCGATGACCTGCGCGTCTGGAAAGATGGAGGATTGGCACTTAACAAAGTCAACACAACAGAGACGCAATGGTTCTGGGCACCCGAGGTCTATCACATAGGCGACAAGTACATCATGTACTACTCTGCCAACGAGCATCTCTTTGCAGCCACAGCCACTTCACCGAAAGGACCTTTCAAGCAAGTCGGCTCATACCAGATGGAGAGCCTTCTCGGAGACGAGAAGTGCATTGACTCACACGTCTTCTTCGACGAGGACAGCACCGCCTACATCTTCTTCGTGCGCTTCAACGACGGCAACTGCATCTGGCAGGCAAAGCTCTCGGACGACTACATCACACCCATTGCTAACACATTACGCAAATGCTTTGCCGCATCGCAGTCTTGGGAACTCAAGATGGGACGTGTCAACGAGGGACCCAACGTCATCAAGCATAACCGCAGGTACTTCCTCACCTATTCCGGCAACGACTACCGCAGTCAGGACTACGCAGTCGGCTATGCCACGACAACCAACATCGCCACAGGCACATGGATGAAGTACGCCAACAATCCCATCCTTCGCCGCTGGGACGACCTCGTAGGTACAGGACACCATTCGCTCTTCTACGACAAGGAAGGCATCTTACGCATTGTCTTTCATGCTCACAACAGTACGGAAAGCGTTCAGACGCGACTGATGTACATCGGCACAATGACGTTCAGAAGCAGCAATCTCGTAATGTTGAACGACCCCATTATTCGTCCTACGCTCTCCACAACAGCTCCCTACAATCCAGAGCTTATCACGCAGTCCTGGGGTTTTGAGTTCGGCGGAGCGGTCACTGTTGACCTGAACAATGATAGTAACCAAGACATCGTGGCCGGTGGGTTATCCTACGTTCAGGACTCCGCCACAGGCGAGACAACCAGCAAGCGCATCTCCTACCTTGCTACCTTCAGCTCTTCCACACACAAATGGACTAAGGTCACTACAGCCCCACCCTTTCAGGTAACGGCCTCGCCCTCTATCGTCCCATGCGACATCAATAATGATGGTAACATGGACATTATCGCCTTCGAGCAAAGAGGCAGTAATTCAATGGAGGACAACTGCGAAGGCATCTTTCTGGGCAAAGGCAATGGAACTTTTGAGGAGGCAAACCCCGAACTAATTCAAAGTTCAAATTTCATATTTCAAAATGATTTGAGGGGGGCTTGCAATGCCGAAGTCATTGACATCGACAACGATGGACGGCTCGACATTATCCTTGTTGGACATCAAGGCGAAACGAACTATAACGTCATCCTCCACAATCAGACAACAGAAGCATCTGGCCTATGTTTCAGCATTGAGCCGTACGATACCGAGTTCCTTCTTTGCGAAGCAATCATCAAACCTGCTGATTTTAATAACGACGGTTTCCAGGACTTTGCCATCTCTGCCACCGTTGATGGGCGGGACGACCAACTCCGCTTCACAGACATCTTCCTCAACGACCCAGAACAACACGGCCACTTTATCCGGCTGGGGCTTGGAGAGAAAGGAGCCAACCTGAAAAGAAAAGCAAAAGGTGCCATGCAAGTTGTCGATTTCAACAACGACAGTTGGCTCGACATTATGCTCACAGGATTGGGCGAAGCCTCATCGGGAGAGTCAATGGCCAAGCAACGCATCTACATTAACAAAAAGACAGAAGTACCCAGTTTCAGCATACTCAGCAGCGATTTTCAATCCGACACCTACACCCTCGCATCCTCGGCAAGCAACTCTGCTGGCGTTATCGATTGGAACGGCGACGGCTACTACGATGTCTTCATTGGCGGCACAAAGTCGAATGTCTATGGCGGTATGCTTTACCTCAACGACGGGAAAGGCCGACTTAAGCGAAATGTCGCCATCCCTGGAGCATTGGGAGCCTGCACAATCTTTCCCGACTACAATGGCGACGGACGCAAGGACTTCGTGGTCATCGGCGAGACGAAGGATAAAAACTATCTGACCACCGACCAATACGGATGCAATGTCATCCTATGCTACAACCTCTACCCCACCCCATCGAGACCCGATGCGCCACTCGCACCCACATTCACCAAACAGGATGCTGGCGTAACGCTCTCCTGGCAAGCACCAGAGACAGCAAAGGAAGGCTTTACCTACGAAATCTTCATTAAGGACGAAGCAGGCAATCTTGTGAACAGTACCCCATCTATCATTGGCGGCACAAAGGATGGCATCCGCAAAGTGAACTGCCTCGGTCGCGTCGGTTGCATGACAGAATGGACTTTCTGCCCTGTTAAGCCTGGCACATACACTTGGGGCGTTCAGACCATCGATGCAGCCTACACAGGCTCTGTCTTCACGGAAGGGCCTGAGTTCACCGTCACAGAAGAAGACATTGCAAACTGCACCTTTACAATTAAAAATGAACAATTAAAAAATAAAAATGAAACCTACGACCTCAGCGGTCGTAAATTGTCAAATTGTAAATTGTCAAATTGTCAAATTCAGAGGGGTGTTTACATTCAGGACGGCAAGAAAGTCCTGATTAAGTGAGGCTGAACACAAACATCAGCCTTATTTTTTAATCTTCTCCCAAGTGTTGCTTTGTGAGGCATCGATGGCGAAAAGGACTTCGTAGGCTTTATCCTTTTCTTCCTTGGTGCCTTTCTTGGAAAAGATATTGACCAGTTCATCGCGCTTGTACTCGGTGAAGAGCTGTGCCACCTTGGTCATGTTCTTAGCACGGTTAGCTTCGTGAAGCATTTCCAGACTCTCGGCAATCGTGGCTCTTGCGCTGTCGGGGGCTTCCACCATTCGGTCGAGACCCTTGCGATGATAGATATAATTGAATTCGCGCATCATTTCCATCGAACCGTCCATATAGTCATTGAGCAAGGCATAGCGGTTGCTCATGTCGCCAAAAGGTTTCCAGCCAGGGAAGCCCATGCTCTCGCCAGCTGTGGCGATGTCTTCAGCGATATGGAAATAGTCGGTTCCGCCCATCGGAGCCATCGTGTCAAGGTCCATACCGATTATCATATAGGCATAGTAGGCAAGCAATGCCACAAGGTTGTTGTCAACCTGATTTGCTTGATATTCGAGCTGGTCGAATTCGCTGAAGACAAAGGTAAAGTCAGCATCGTTAACGGCATAAGCAACCGTTGTGTATGTGCTGCCATAGACGGGGCGGCTGCTGTTCATAAGCAAAGAGCACTCAAAGGTGTTTTCCTCCTGCTTATAAGCATTGACGGTGATGTTGAAGTTGCAATGAATCTTCTCGTTCTCGCGGAAAGGAATCTCCGTCCATTTGTGATTATTGAGGAAGTCTTGCAACTTCGTCTGCAAAGCATCGAACACCTCTGTGCGCGTACCTTCAATTTGCGTATGGTTGATGGTCACCTTAGCATCAAGCTCCTGAGAAAAAGAGAAAAGGTGAAAAGATGAAAAGGTGAAAGCCAAAAATATAATAAGAAAAGTACGATGTTTCATTTCCTTTTAACCCTTTAAATCTTTAACTTTTCAATTCTTTCAACAATGTCCTCTGCCACTTCTCGTTTTGTCTTTGTGCCGTAGGAGGTGAGGCCAAGATGACGGTCAATGATAGTCACCTTGTTGGTATCCACACGGAAGCCGGCGCCCTTGTCTTGAAGACTGTTCAAGACAATGAGGTCAAGATTCTTTCGCTCCAGTTTGCTTTGGGCATTCTTTAGTTCGTTGTCCGTCTCAAGGGCAAAGCCCACAAGCACCTGTTTCTTTTTCTTCACTGCTCCAAGAGCCGCAGCAATATCCTGTGTGGGTTGCAGCTCGAGCTTCAGGTGATTATCCTTGCGCTTGATTTTCTTGTCGGCAGTCGTCTTGGGCGTAAAGTCGGCCACGGCAGCACATAGGATGCCTATGTCCGCTTTGGGGAAATGCTTGGTAGCTGCCGCATACATCTCAGCAGCACTCTCCACATCTATGCGGCAGATGCCGGGATGCTGAGTCTTCAGCATCACAGGACCACTGATAAGTGTTACCTCTGCCCCTTGTTCAGCGCAGACTTCGGCAAGGGCAAAGCCCATCTTGCCGCTACTATAGTTGCCGATGAAGCGAACAGGGTCTATTTTCTCGTAGGTGGGACCTGCTGTGATGAGAATCTTCTTTCCTGAAAGCTTTTGCTGACTGGCAAAGTATTGTTCCAAAGCCTCAACAATCTTCTCAGGTTCTTCCATGCGGCCTTTTCCTTCCAAAGTAGAAGCAAGAAAGCCCGTGCCTGGCTCGATGATGTGATTGCCGTAGCTTTGTAGTCTTTGCAGGTTTTGCTGGGTTGAAGGATGTGCAAACATATCAATATCCATAGCCGGAGCAATAAACACAGGAGCTTTCATGCTCAGATAGGTCGTGACAAGCATATTGTCGGCAATGCCGTTGGCCATCTTGCCGATGGTGCTTGCCGAAGCAGGGGCAATGAGCATCGCATCTGCCCAAAGACCGAGGCTTACATGGGAATGCCAACTGCCGTCCCTGCGGTCGAAGAACTCGCTCACAACTGGCTTTTGTGTTAAGGTTGCAAATGTCAGAGGCGTGATGAACTCCTTTGCGGCAGGCGTCATTACGACCTGCACCTCAGCACCTTTTTTGATGAGGAGGCGCACAAGGTAGCAAGCTTTATAGGCAGCAATGCTTCCCGTTATGCCGAGCACTATCTTCTTATTTTCCAGCATATTTCAGAGCAAGTCGTTCTATCGTTTGCTTCGTGTTCATTGTGAACTCACCCTGCAACATCCAATGCCTGAAGTTAGGGTCTTTCTTGAGAACATCCTTAACAGCCATACCTTTGTACTTGCCGAAGTTGACAATCTCCACATTGTTCTCGTCATAAACGAAACGACAGGCGAGGTCAACGCCTCGGAATATCTGGCTGAAGTCGGCAAGGAAGGGAACATCATTCTTCAGTTCTGGGTAGCGGTCAAGCTGAGCTTCAAGCACTTCCAAAGTGGCTCGTGTGTCGGCCAGGGCACTGTGGGCATTCTCAAGTTCCTTTCCACAATAGAACCGATAGGCAGCCACGAGGGTACGTTGCTCCATCTTGTGAAAGATGTTCTGCACGTCAACGAGCTTCTTCTCCATGACGTGAATGTCTATGCCGCAGAGGGCGAACTCCTCTACAAGCATCGGCACATCGAAACGGTTGCTGTTGTACCCAGCCAAGTCGCATCCCTCGAAAACCTTTGCCAGCTCTGGAGCTTTTTCAGCAAAGGTGGGACAGTCCTTAACGTCCTTGTCCGTGATGCCGTTAACCTCACTTGCCTCCTTAGAGATAGGCATTCCCGGATTGAACCTCAACGTCTCCGCACGCTCGTTACCATTTGGCTCAATGCGGATATAACACAGCTCTACGATGTGGTCTTTCCCAATCGTCAGACCTGTCGTCTCGAGGTCGAAGATGATGATGGGCCTACTGAGATTTAATTTCATCTCACATTCAATTAAATTCCCCCTAAAGGGGGCAAGGGGGTCTTAATCCTCCACTCTCATTGGCATGAGCAGCATCAGCACCTCATCCTCTGGATTGTCGTCGGCAGGACGAATCACTCCGGGACGGCTTGGGTCGGCCACTTCTATCTTGAGTGTCTCGCTGTCCATGATGCCGGCAATCTCGAGCAGGAATGTGCAGCTGAAGCCAATGCTGATAGGATTGCTGGTGTATTCGCAGAGGATGAACTCCTCGGCACGAGTGGCGTATTCGCTGTCCTGACCTGTCAGCTTGATGTTGTTGTTGGCAAGTTCGAGCTTTACCAAACCGCTGCTCTGGTTGCAGAACACGCTGACACGCTTCAGGGCACTCATCAGAGCCTGGCGGTCAACCTTGGCAGAGAAGGGATTGTTCTCAGGAATGACGGCATTGTAGTTGGGATAGCGACCTTCGATGAGGCGGAAGTGCATCACCATGTCGGCAGAAGTGATGGTAGCCTTTTCATTGTCGAAGGCAACGGTGATGTTCTCCTCTTCCTTCGTCAGAACAGCCTTCAGGATGGCAGAAACCTTCTTCTGAAGGATGAAGCCAGCAGTCAGGCCACTCTGCACGGTACGGTTTGTGTTGCGAACCAGCTTACGGCCATCAGTACCTGCAAACACGATGCAGTCGGGCTTGATGTCCACATAGATGCCATTCATCACGAGACGGATTTCATCGTTGGCAGTAGCAAACAGGCAGCGGTTAATACCGTTGAGCAGTACGCTGGCAGGCATCTCGATGCGGGTAGCATCATCGCCCACGGTCTTTGCCATTGGATAAGGAGCTGCGTCCATAGCCATAACGACGAAAGAACCTGAGCTGTGAACAACCTTCACCTCCTGAGTCTCAGGATTGTAACCAATGTTGAGGGGTTGTTCTGCCAGTTCCTTCATCGACTCCATTATGGTCTTAGCAGTGATGCAGAAGCGTGCATCGCCACTTTGTTCGATTGTTGGAACCGTAGTGATGAAATACTTCTCGCTGTCGGAAGCTGTGATGGTAATTGTACCACCAGCGACATCGAGCAGGAAACAATCCAGAATGGGCATAGAGTTCTTGCTTGCCATCACCTTGCTGGCAGCAGTCAGACGGCTATAGAAAGCCGTGCTTGATACTTTGAAATTCATAAAGACATTTACTATTTGACTATTTATTATATATTTCGCAGCACAAAGATACAAATAAAATGAAAAATGAAAAATGCAAAATGAAAAATTATTCTTAATGCCATAAAAATTTCAATGTTCAATGTTCAATGTTCAATGTTTTTTACTATCTTTGCACGCAAATTCAACATAAAACAGACAAACAATATGGAACTAACAGGTAAGATTATAGCCGAGTTCAACGAGCGCGGTGGAGTAAGCAACAGGACAGGTAACGAATGGAAAGCCAAGTCATACGTTTTGGAGGTACCGGGAGAGTATCCTCGCAAACTGGTCTTTGATGTCTTTGGCGTTGACCGTCTGCAAGCTTTCAACATCCAGATTGGTGAACAGCTGACGGTTCACTTCGACATCGATGCACACGAGTACAACGGACGCTGGTTTAATGATGTCCGTGCTTTCCGCATCGACAGAGGTCAGGCAGCTCCCACAGCAAGCCCCGAAGCCGCTGCCGCAGCACCAGTTGACGCAGCTCCCGTAGCTGCCCCTGCTGTTCAGCCTGCTCCTGAAGCACCTGCCGCTGCCCCGATAGACACCATCCCCTTCGAGGCACCATCGGCAACAGATGACCTGCCTTTTTAGTGCATAATTCATAGTGCATAGTCCATAGTTGAACTTAGGCTTTTCACGAGGATTAATAACTGTGAACTCATAACTATGGACTATGGACTGAACAACGGCTCCGTAGCTTAGCTGTATAGAGCGTCAGATTCCGGTTCTGAAGGTCCTGGGTTAGAATCCCAGCGGAGTCACTAATATAAGAAGTACAATGCGTACAGCAATTTTGTAGCAAGACAAATAATTATGGAAACTACAAGAAGAAGGAAACGTATGACAATCAGCTTGCCGGCATACGCTATGGCAGACATGAAGAAGGAAGCTGCAAGGATGGGCTGGAGCATGAGTGCACTCGCAGGTGAGTATATCCTTGATGCGATGTACCACAAACCCAATGCTGAGACATTGGCAGCAATCGAAGAAGCACGCTCTGGCGTGGAGATGGAAGAACTGACACCCTATAACATTGAACACTTCGAGGAATGGGTGGCAGGTCTATAACCATCAGGATGTCTGGCAAGTTCAAGAAAGACTTGAAACGCTATAAACATGACACTGCCAAAGTGAATGCTCTGGGAACTATTGTTCGATATTTGAAAGAAAACGGCTGCGTCCCGGCTGCATTCAAGCCCCATAAACTGATGGGAGACTACAAAGGTTGCATGGAGTGTCACATTGAAGATAACTTCCTGCTAATTTGGATAGACGAGGAAACTCAGACCATCAAGTTGCTACGTCTCGGCACACATCACGAACTGTTTGGTCTTTGATACCATAACAAACAATAACCTAACAAGGGCTGCAACCAATCACAGAAGTTGCAGCCCTTGTTGTATTGTTCAGCCCTTACCGGCTGAGATTTTACCATTCGTTGTCCCAAAGGTTGACGTCGGAGGTTTCCTTCGTCCAGGCGGAGCTCTGGCTGGCACCGCTTGCGTTGTAGTTCAGGTCGTAATCGCCCAAACCTGAAGTTGAGACTTGACTGACACATATGACGCCGCTGTGCTGAATCCTAACCACCAGAATGGTGGGTTGCATATAATTTTTCTTCATTTTCTTTCCCTCCATTTATTTGATGATTACTTTCTTGCCATTCACGATGTAGATGCCACAAGGTAATTGTGAATTATGAATTATGAATTGTGAATTATTCAGGCGCTGACCTGCTAGATTGTAAACGGGGCCATTGACCATTGAGGATTGACCATTGACCATTTCAATAGCGGTAGCATCATCCTCTTCAAAGCTCATGTTGAATGCCTTGACTCCGGCTGCGTCACCCTTCAGCTGGAAGTATGCGCGGAAGGCGTTGATGTCGCCATTACCAGAGGGATAGGTCAAAGTGTTGCCCCCGCTGACGAAGAGCACGCTCTTGTCGCCGCCAGTGAGTGACGTCGGACTCATTACAGGCACGAAGTCGGCGTAAGTCGTCGTGGTATTGGTCATAACGCTGGCGATGGTCACGCCACTGAACGTCGGGCTCGCTACGGTCTCATCTACCCTCACCAGGTACGGATTGCCTGCCGCGATGCTGGCTGCGTCACTGAAGGTCAGCGTCAAGGTATTGCCCGATAGCGAAGAGCTCGTGAGTTCCTTCACCGTCCAGCCGCTGGGAGTATCAAGGTTGAAGGGAACGCAGAACGTGTTCCATCCGCCAGTCTGCAGTGTGCGACCGCTGAGAGTGACGTTGGCATAGACACCAACATTACTATCAATATTAGAAGTGTTGTCAGTGTCATCTGTCAGAGTGAGAGGGGCAGCGTATTTCAACTTGGCGTGGAAGTTTGCACTGCCGCCGCTGTACCACTCGTCGCCGCTGACGCCGTAGGACTTAGCCCACATATCAACATAGTAGGTCTTGCCGGGCACGAGGGTCAGACTTACCGCAGAGGCCAAATCAAATGTGCCAGTCCAGGAGATGGAGTAGTCGTGAGTGCTCCCTAAGATGAAAGTGGCCGCACCCAGATGAAGGTCCTGGTCGCTGCCGACCTGTGAAGCGCCACCATCCCAGATGCGGAAAAACATGTTGGCACCGTTACGGTCGTTGGCATCGCTCCAAATGTTGAATGCGACGCTGGTAACGGTCATGTTGGTAACGATGCCGAGGTCAGTCGGGTCACTGCTGTTGGTGGACCATGCGGTGCAATCTGTGGTGGAGCCGCCGATGGTTATGGAGCCACTAAACCAACCACTAGTGTCTGCCCAGCCAGTCAAACTTCCTGCGGCGAGCAATAATGTAAATAATAGTTTTTTCATTTGTTTGTTTTTTAAATTATTTTAGTTGTTTATTATTTCCTTTTTAGTATTTGGCAAGCGGGTATTCGCAAGCACAAATTCAGTACAAATTTATGAAATAAAATTGTTGTTAATGCATCTTGAGCTGTAAAAATTTGCAAAACCGTGACAAAATAGCACAAAAAAGGGGAATGTTGTGCAATAATTATTATGTAAACGAGGTCTTTTGGTTCTAAAATGGACGTTAGTTACGTTTGCAAACGACACACGTGTCATCGCCCGACGACACGTGTATAAATGCCCAACGACACACGTGTCGTTGGCAAACTTAACGTGTGTCGTTGGGAAAAGACCTTAAGGTGTTGACGAAAACACCTTAAGATGTTTGGGAAAATATCTACAGATGTTTGGGCAAATACCTTAACATATTTGGGCAAATCGGTTAAGCGACTTGAGCAAATCGGTTAAGCGACTTGAGCAAGTCGGTTAAGGTGTTTCCCTCACTTACTTCACCAGCAGCTTCGAACCGTTCTTTATATAGACTCCGCGGGGAAGCTTGCCGTTTACCTTTTGCCCGGCGAGGTTGTAGATGAAGTCTTTAGTGTCCTTAGGGTCCCTAAGGTCTTTAGACTCCTTAAGGTCTTCAATGCCAGTAGGAGCTATGGGTTCTATGGTGACACCTTCGAGCTTGAAGGCGTTGATGCCGAAACTGCTTTGACCTGTGAGGTTAACGATGATACCCAAAGAGACTTCCTTTTCCTCTGTGAGGGTGAACTTGATGCTGCCCTCAACGAGCTTGCACCAGGCAAGGGCTTTCTCTTCGCACTCCGCATCGCTCACCATCGTCTTGCCCTCGCAAGCCACGAGGCGGCTGTTCTGCATATCGTCAACGTCGCCTGGCGTGATACTGAATGTGTACCTGCCTGCGGGAAGTGTGACTGGCTGCCAGAGGCGGTAGTCGAGCAGAGGTGTTGCGAAGCCGCTCCACTGGGTCTCGAACTGTATGTCGGTGTGGTGCGACGTGTCGAGGTGTGCGCCTGTTGTGATGTTGCCCTGAATGATGGCATTGGCATCCTGCCACTTCGAGCGCGTTGTCCTCATCGCAAGCTTCAGGAAGCGGCTACTGTTGTTGGGGTTGACTGTTCCTGACCCCTGGATGTAGGGGTTCTTGTAATTGGTGAGGAAGATGGATGAGATGTCGCCGTGCATGAGGGCTTCCGTGTCGAGGGTGAAGACGCCCAAGGCGGTGTTCCAAGCGTCACCGTCGGGACCGAAGCCTATGCGCTGGGCGTTGCAGCCGCTGGTGGTGCGGTCCTGCACATCGCCGCCGCTCTGGTTGAAGTCGTAATAGAGCATCAGGCCGTCGGCCGCTTGAGCTTCCTGAACATCAGCAATATGCTGGTTGCAGTAGGCCTTTACCTTGTCGGCAGTAAGGGCGGTTGACCATAGGCGCACTTCGTCGATTTGTCCCTTGAAGCCTTCCGTGCCCATCGTAATGGTTTCCAAAGCCGGGAAGCGTGTGAGAAGTTTTGTGGTGGAAGTGCAGAAGAGCATTCCGTCGCGATAGAACTTGACTGTGCCTGTATTGTAGGTAACGGCATAGTGGTGCCATTCGTCCCTGATGATGTAGCCGTCCACCGACTGCGCTTTCTTGTTGCCCAGGGTGATGCTGAGTGCACCCTTGCCGCCGACGGTGGTGGAGAAGTCGCCTGCTGAAGAAGTGAGGCTCACGCTACCCTGATATTGCTGCGGAAGCATCCACCAGTCGAGGGTGAGGGTCTTCTGCTCTTCCGTGAAGGGACAGGGGAGCTGCAAAGTCTCTGTGCCTGTGAAGTTGAGGCAGGAAAGGGGGTCGTCGTTGCTGACGATTAGGTAGCGGTTGCGCGTCAAGGTGTTTTCGCCCAGGAGGTTCTCCACATGAAGGCTGATATCGTAGATGCCTGGGGCAGTAGGCACGATGAAGGGCGATTGCTCATCTATGGTCAGAGCGCGGCTGCCGTTGTTCAGCTCCCAATGCCAAGAGAGGGGACTGTAGCGGCTGTCGTCGATGAGCTGAATGCCTTCACCCAGCATAATAGATGTCTGAGAGACATCGAAGCGGGCTGCGGGTGCCGACTCGCGAACTGTCACTTCATGGGTCACGCTATTTGAACCGTATGGATTGGTGGCGGTGAGTGTCACCTGGAAGGTTCCCGTCTGCGGATAGAGGGCTGTTGCGTTGGTGCCGCCCAGTTGCTCCACTTCGGCACCAGGCATACTCCAGAGATAGGTGCAACCAGAGCCTACGCTGCGGTTGATGAAGCTGAAGCGGTCGCCAGCCGGCAGGTCATCGTTGAGCACATCGAAGGCTGCAACAGGAGCTTCGCCATCGACCACCGTAATCTCCTTCTCGGCAGAAAGCGAAGTGCCATCGGCAAAGGTTACAGTACACATTATATTATATGTACCCGCCTGCGGGAAGGTGAAGGTGGGGGACATGCCTTGCAAAGGCTGCCCCGAGGCCTTCGAGGGCTTCGAGGGCACCGAAGGCATCGAAGGCATCGAGGGCATCGAAGGCTCCGAGGGCATCGAGGGCACCGAAGGCTCCGAGGGCATCGAAGGCTCCGAGGCCACCGAGGCCATCGAGGGCATCGAAGGCTCCGAGGGCACCGAAGGCTCCGAGGGCACCGAAGGCTCCGAGGCCACCGAAGCCTCCGAGGGCCACCACTCCCAGCCTGTGGCGTTGAGCAGGGTCTTTGCTGTTAGGCGGAAGGGAACACCTGCCAGATGGGTTGTCTCTTCCTCGGAGATGGTGAGCGTTGGGGTTGGAGCTGTGCCGGTGAAGGGAACTTCGGACTCCACAACTTCCCAAGTGCCTACAGACTGGAACTTGGCGTGCTTGCCGCTGACATACTCGCGAATCCTGGTCTCTCCATCCACTTCGATGGTCTCCATAGGCAGATAGACAATAAGGTCGGGTTGCAAGGCTGGAGCAGCAATACGGACTTTCATGTTGTTCCTTATCTCTGTCTGTGTGCGGGCTGTCCGCCAGACACGTATCTCGTCCAAGCCACCTATCCACCATTGGTTGGTGTCTGTGGTGCGACCAAACGGAAGGTCGCCAAAAGCAACAAGGCCCGAATATGAGCTGGAGGTTATTGACCCCTTCTTGAGGCCATTGACATAAAGCGTGAGTACATTTCCGTTTATCACAATGGCAATATGGTTCCATTTGTTGAGCGTAGAGAAGACACCTGAGACATTCAGGCGGTCTGAGCCGCTGCTGTCCCATCCTACGGAAAGTGTGCCGTTGCTGTTGTTGTGGAAGAGGAACTTGCCCCAACCTGGACCTACCTGATGCGTGTAGCTGACATTCTTGTCGTTGCGCATCCAGAACTCTATGGTGGCCTGCCCAAGCATCTCGGAAATGGCATTGGGAATGGTGATGCCGCTCTCGTTCATGTTGAGGATTTTGTTGTCGCCCTGCTGAGGAATCTCAAGTACGGCGGCATTAGAGGAGGCTGACTCCTGTTCGTAGTTGCCAGCCTGATAGACGGCCTTGACGGTAAAGGCTTCTGAGCTTCCGAGAGAAGGTGTGAAATAAGTCTGACTTACGGGCAATTGAGCCACGAGGTTCTCCCCCTCATAGACATGATAGCCCTTGAGGGTGAGGCTGGAAGTCTGAGGTGCCGACCAAACCAGCACGCCATCCTCGATGCTGAGGTTTGTTGGGGGATAGAGCTGTTCGCCAGGCACAATAACGCTGATGGTTGTCTCGCGCCCACGGTTCCTTATCTCCACATCCTTCTGTTCGAAAGGAATCTCCACGCCTTCGTTCTCTACTTCATAATTGATGATAGAGGCGTTGTAGATGTGTCCGCTGCCTATGGCATTAGACTTTGTCTTGACGATAAAGAAGTATTTCAGGGGCTTGGTGCGGTCAACGGAGAAGGTGAGGTCTGTGAGGTCGTAGCCAAACTCCATCGGTTCGTCGTGTATGCCATCAACCCAGCGCCCCAGCATCGGCACTTCGGGAGCAGGGTCGGCCCCCAGGGTGTTGCCTGCATAGCGGAAATGCTCGAAGGGAATGGTCTTGTCGGGCTTCGTGGCATTCAGGTTCTCAGAGATGCCGGCAGAGAGCAACAATTCGCTGCGGTGCGTGTAGTCCATCAGCAGTTTGATGGTGCGCAAGGGGCGATAGTTCTTTCGGATGACGAATGCGCCCGGTGTCCACGTCCAGGTGTCGGTTCCCACAGCATAGCTGTACTTGTAGGGACAATAGATGAAACCTTTGTTCTCCCATCCGTCGCCCCACGAGTTGGCAATAATCCATGCGCCCACCTCGTCTTCTTCTGCTTCGCCGATTTTGCCGTCGCCATCAAGGTCGAACTCAATGCGGTCGTCGTAGCCGCAGACGGTAAGGGCATGGTTGAAGGTCTCGCCCCAGGACTTCACATACTTCATGCCAACCACTCCGGCTGACCTGTTGGCAGCGGTACTGGGGATGGCTGCCGATACAGGGCCTGCTGCCACACCGATACCAGCCACACCGCCGCCGTGCATAGTCTCGTCGCCACAATGGTCGTAGAGCCATTCCTTTAGTTCCTGACGACCTTCGGGTGTATTGGTGGGGCTGAAGTTGAAGTCGTATGCCGAGCGGTTCCACATGGCACTAAACCACTTGTCGTAGCCTTGCATCCAGCCATAGTCGGGGTCGTCATGTGTCTGTGAGCCAAAGAGCCTGCTATAGGTACGTCCGCCATAAGTAGGGACATTGGGAATACCGTTGGCCTTTGCCATTCCCTCGGTGGTGCTGGTTTGGTAAGCCATCAGCCATGTGAAGTGCGAGGGGTATTGGTTTTCGGGCAAAGAAGCATCGGCGTCGCGATAGCTGTTTATTTCGTGCGTGAACTGATAACCAACGCCAGCAGCCGAACCGCAGGAGCCACCACTCTGGTTGAAGATGGGCGGGAAGTATTTGTCTTGTCCATTATAGACGAAGGGCGGCAATTGCCTGTCGGCCTTGCGTGCCTTGCGGCGGGCCACATATTCGGCAGGCTTGGCCTTAGGCGTTACATCATACTTGAGGTCAGGAAAGACGCTGCGGTCAATCTTCACCACCTTGCCGTCGGGCAAAGTGTAATCCTCTATCTGTGCCATACCGCCAAGAGCGGGAAGCAGGGCAACTATCAAAAGCAGACTCTTTTTCATAGAAAAATAGATTTTATAATCTGAATACTCTGATTATTCTGATTACTCTGATTATTCAGATATTTTTTGAATTAAAAAAGAGGGAGTCCCCGGGTTTACCCCGAAACTCCCTCTATTGATAGATTAGTTATTTACTTAACCAGAACCTTTACACCATTGAGGATGTACATACCCTTGCCGAGAGACTTGAGGCTGTTCAGTGTTGCGCCGGAGCGGAGCAACTTGCCGTCAACGCTGTAAACGTCACCGCGCTGGCTAACCTTCTCGAGAGCGGTATTGATATCCTTCACGCCGTCTGCATCATCCTTTTCTGCGAGGCAAATGCTGAAGTCGTACTCGCCTTCGGGATCAACCTCTGGGCATTCCTTGAGATTCAGAACAGCGCTGCAAGGAGTAACTGCTACGGATGCGCCGCCTTCAATAGGCCATGCTGCATAGGTGTTATTGAAGTAGATCTCGTTCTTCTTAAGCGTGTAGGTAACAAGCGTACCCATCAGGCCATTAACTGTTTTGCCCTCGAAGACTGGCTTTTCGTTGGCAGAGAAGGAGAACTTCACGGGTTCATAGTCGTCGTCTGCTTCAGGATCATAGTAAGTGGTATCAGCATAGATGTAGAATGCGGGTTCACCTGCGGGGATGGTCTCGATGGCCTTCAGAGCGAGGAAGAGAGTCTCGTCTTCGTCCCTGTACAAGCCAAGAGGAGTGTAAGCAGCAGATTCTTCAGGAGCCTCAACGACATTGAGGGTTACACTGTGACACCAGTCAACGAAACGGCCGTACTTCACATCCTTTAAGAAGGTGAAGGTCTCAGGAGCTACATACTCTTCGTCAGCCTCACAGATAATGAGACCAGAGTTAGAGGTAGGCTCTGTAGAACCCCATGTGCAGAATCTGCGGTTGCTCTCACCTGCATGCAGGTTGTTACAGCTTACGCCAGCGACTGTCCGAGCACTCATCAAGCTTCTACCATAACCGATGGCCTTATAGCCAACGAGAGTAGGAATGGTCTTCAGGTAGATATTGTTCTGATTGCCTGTACCATTAACCATAACATAGAGACCTGTAGCCTTGTTCTGGAGAGCGTATGTTGCAGGAGCCTTGTCTAAGCCATTGGGCAGAATGGCCTTAAACTGCGATGCATTGAACTCATCCTTGACTGCCTTGTAAGCCTTCTGAGCAGCACCGAGGTCTTCTGCGGTAGCGTCCTTGAGGACAACCTTGTTGGCTGCCGTATAAGCTTCCTGAACAGCAGCTGCATTACCAGTGAGAGTCTTATCAGCTGTTACAGGATAAATCTGGAACTCGGAAGCGTGGAAGTATGTGAACTTAACGTTGTAGTCGTCAGCAGTCAAGTTCTCTGCGAAGGGATCGAACTCGATGTTGCTGCCACCGTCAGTACCATACCTGTTGGTCATAGTGAAGCGCAGGTGCTTGAATGAACCGCCGAGGTCAATAGGCTGGCTGTAAACAGGAGTTGTAGCGTTGGTGTAAGGAGTCTCGATGTAACCAACAGGAGTCCAAGTCTCGGCATCATTACTACCTTGAACATACATACGAACTACATGACCGTTATTGGTATTACGACGAGCAACATATACCTGGATGAAACCAGAAACAGGCTCGTTGAGTGCTACCTGCAGATAAGGAACTGCGCAGTATTTCTTTGAGTAGTCGCTGTGCCAATAGGTAGAGGTGTTGCCGTCGATGAGGACACCACTCTCGAGCTTGCCACCGTCGTTGCCGGGATAGGAAGCGTTACTTGAGAACTGGGCAGCTTCTGTAATCAGAGGCTCGCCCTGAGTATAGGTTGTGTTCAGTTCGAGAGCCATAACCATATTTTCCTTCACGTCCTGAAGAAGAGCAGTGTAGTCTGGTTCTTCGCCTTCAGCCTCGAGTTCAACGAAGCGGAACATGCTGGCATCCTTGTCCTCAATATCGTCATCATTCACGAAGAACAGACGGTCGGACTCGCGGAGGTCTTCACCACCAATAGCTTCAAGCCAAGTATTGGTCTTGGTGGATTCTTCTCCAGTTTGATCGTCAATAACAGTTTCCTCTTCGGACTCCAATTTACCAGCAGAAACGAAGGTTCCATACATGGTCTTCTGATCCTCAGGTGCGAGATCGTTACAGTTGTCGGCACCTTCCTTGCTGAATTCGTATTTGTCAAACATTTCCTCTGTTGGGTACATGATGCGATACCACTTGTCGGTCTCTACGCCGTTTGCTCCTTCCTTGAGGCTCTTCGACATGGCTTTGAGCATAATGGCATACTTGTGAACCTGTTCTGCTTTATATTTGCCTTCCGTGTTGTAGGCCTCGACCTCAGCATAGAGGTCATCAAAATCCTTGGCAACCTTATCGTCTGGGAACTGACCAGGCTCATTGCCCTTAACAACATAGTTCGATGCCTTAGCATATTGTGTCAGTGCAGCACGCATTTCTGCAGGATCTACCAAAGCACCCTGGAATATCTCGTAAGCCTCAAGGAGCTTGTTGTAGTCTTCTGGTGTAAGCGCGTCATCCTCAATCAGGAGATTTTCCTCGTAAGCTGCCTCTAAGTTCGTAGCGATTTCGCCAAGCAATACATACTGAGAGTTGGGATTCTCCCTGACTGTGTAGAACTGAATCTCGGCAGCGTGCCAGAAATTACGGAAAGAAGAATTAACAGCTGTTACCAGAACACGCACATAGCTGAAAGATTTTGAAGCAGTAAAAGATAGCGTGTTTTCTTCGCCCGCAGCTGTGTGGGGAAGAGTAAAGGCTGCTATTTCTTCCCAGCCAGAAGCGTCATCTACATAGTTTTCTGCACCTTCAGGAATTTCAGGCACTTCATTTGCACCCAAGAGGACAACCTTTGTCGGGCGGTCGTTGTCTGCACCGGCTCTCTCGCGGAAGTACATTTCGCATTCGCCCTCCATGTTCTCCATGCCGGAAATCTGGAGATAGTGGCATTCGACACCATCGTAAGCAATTCTGGGATATTGGTTAGAGCTATGCCAACTGGTATGCCAGAAGGAGCTTGCATCACCGTCAATCAGGGCACCAATATTCTTACCCTCAGCTTCATCGCTGTTGGGGCTGCTCAGCTGTGAAGCAGAAGTAATCAATGCAGTCCTTTTGATATCCTTGGCAAATTCCAGAGTCTCGGCAACCTTCTGACGAAGCTCATTGTTCTTTGTTACCAGGAGGTCGTGGTTCTTGAGGATTTCAAAGTTCTCGAGCATTGCCTCAACTTCTGCTTCGGTAACAGGTTCCAGATACCATTCGCTGGCGCCGCCGTTGTCACCGTATGTGTTACACCAGAAGCACAATGCCTGATCCATGTTAGAATCCTTACCATTATTGTGGTTCAACTGATGGAAATAGTTGTAGCCATGTCTTGCCAAGCTGTTCAGGCGGATATTGAAGGTCTCCTTTTCTGAGAATTCATCGAGTTCGCCATCGGCATCTGTATCATATCCAGCATCATCATAACCAGCCCAGTCGAATACAACATAGGCTGCATCGCTTGCGTCTTCAGTTAAGTAAACTCTGTTACCATTAGATGTTGTCTTTGATGCACTGATATAGGATTGCATACCTGCGTTATACATCAGGATGCTGTCGCCCTTCTGAGTGAGATACCAAACCTGGTTGGCCATATCTTCTCTCAGCGTGCCCCACATACCCTGGTTCTCGAAGGAAGCAAGCATAGCCTTGTCAGCGTATGTACGTAAATAATCCTCCACTTCCTGGTCATTCTCATCAAGATGCGTACCAACTAATGTATCAGTATAATAGCGGAGGATGGACTTAATGCGGTAGTAGCCATCGCCATTGGGGAGAGAATATGGAATCTCGCTGTCGAGGATCACCTGATACATAGAATCGGCCTGTGCAGCCATAAGTTCTGCCTGTTCCAAAGTGAGTGCATTAGGATCTGAATAGTAATCATAATCATCATCCTCTAACTGTTCCAGAAGGACAGTAACGTCTTGAAGCAATTGCCAGAATTTTGCCCATGTCTCATAGTCGGACAACTGACCAAACTCTGTACCAAAGTCCAAAGTGGTAGGCTCATCTGGGTCATCATAGACTTGATCCATATACTTCTCTTGAAGATTATAGAGCACCAAGTGAACCTGTTCCTGTCCAGTGGGAACCTCGAACTGCCAAATATAAGCGGGGTCGTAGGTGTAGCCGGCTAAAAGGCCGTCACCACCATAAGCAGGTTCAAATACACCTTCTTCAATTTCTACCACCTGATAGGTCCAGAAAGCACGGCCTGCGTCACCCCAACTGCTTTCAGCATAGGCGGTATTACAGGAACGGATAGCAATCATACCCTCTTCGTTCATGTAGAGCACCTGTCTTTCCCAGTCATTACGGTCGTTACTGCCATCTTGGCGGAAAACTCCATCGGAAGGATTCAGAACGGCTTTGCTGTTATCCAGTGTGGTATTGGAGTAATGTTTGCCATTGTTTGGATTAATATTCCAGCCTTTGTCATAAAGAGCACCTCCAGATGCCTGGGTCACGGAATACAGGTAGCGAAAGTCTTGGTTGTCCTCATTAATCTCCATTAGACCACCGCCCTGTGTCAAATAATACTTAACGCCATCTACTTCCGTATAGATGTAGTAGGCACCATCTGTGATGGCTGCAAGCGCAGCATCATACTCTGCTTTTGGTGGATCAGCAGCAAATGCCTTGCCACCCATGATGAGTTGAACGAACAACATCATCAAAAATAAGTAACTTTTTTTCATTGCTTAAATGATTAATAAAATTGGTTAATAAAAATAGTTAATTACATTAAAAATATAGTTTTCGTTTCCAAAGTTAAGCATTCGCCACGACTTAACCGCTAAAGTTATAACATTATTTCCTAATTCTTAACAATATTTAACCTAAACGGCAAAAAGGAGACTTGCTTTTGCTAAAATATGCAAAAGCAAGTCTGTCCTTTTCCTTACTTTATGATGACTTTCTTTCCTCCAACAATATTGACCCCCTTTTGCGTCTTGTTCATACGTTGGCCAGCAAGGTTATAGACCTCATTGTCCGTAGTCGGTTGTTCGTCTTCGATAGCCATGGTTCCGATTCCGGTAATTGTCTCAGACGTGAAGTAGCCAGGAGCGTCCGGGCCGCCGTCGGGACGGGCGTATGTGGCATCAATAACATTGCTGTCGAATGTTGTTCCCATTCCGCCGACAAGCCTTTTGCAGCCGCTGAACATTATATAGGAATTTTCATGTGAAAGGCTTTGACTCCAGTCGTCGTAGCAGCAGATGGTGTGCAGGCTACTGCAACTGCTGAACATCATACGCATATCCTTCACGTTTGAGATATCGAAAGAACTTATATCTACAACCCGAAGAGAAGTGCAACCCAGGAACATACCATTCATGTTTGTAACCTTGGACGTGTTGAAGCACGAGAGGTCGAGCGAAGTCAGCGCCTGGCATCCGAAGAACATCGAGTTCATGTTCGTCACGTTGTCTGTGTTAAGGTTCTCCAGTCCTTCGATTTCAGTCATATTGGACAAGACATTGATAGTTAAGGGGTCTGACCAAATTCCACCGCAGAACATACTATAACACGAAGTCAAGAGCGCATCCTTCATCGACGGGTCTATAACGGTCTTGACCACATTCTCGTAGTAGTCGGCAAAGCGTATGCCTTTGGGGTCGTACTGTTCCGTCACGCCTGTGCGTTCCGAGCGAAGCGCGTCGTAGTAGTAGGTCAAAGTGCCCGTGCTTTCATCGAACTCGGTATATACAAACAGGTCGGGAACTTCCGTCACACGGAACGTGGAGCCGTTGTCGGTGGGGCTTTTCCTGTCGTTCCAGAACTTCAAGGGGCCTTGATTGCTGCCAAACTGGTTGATGCAGGTATATTCCGTTCCCGGAATGCGCAGCACGAAGCCGTCGCTGTTGGGGAGCAAATCCCAGACATACTCGCCCGAACGCATTACGGCACAGTCGCCATCGGCTGTAAGCGTCTCGTCGAAGCCAGAGGAACGGTTATAGACTTTCACCTGATAGGGATTGCCGCTGAAGGCCCACTGGAAGGTCGGCATAGCCAGCGTATCGACATCATTCACGGCTACGGGGTAGTAGGGTTCTGTCTCTGTCTTTCCCACCATATAATCCGAGCGGATGGTCATATTGTACCACTTGGCGTCCTGCATAGAGGTGGAGAAGTCGAAGGGGCCTGTCCACTCGGCTTCGTAGGCAACGGTAGTCTCGTCCATCACCATATAGGGATGTGTGCCGATAGGCTTCAGGGTTACGAAGGCGTTGCTCCATTCCGAGGGCGGGTCTGGCATATTTGCGCCGAAGGGCAGTTCCTTTGTTACGGAGTCGATGATTTCGCCGTCGTACATAAGGTTCATGGTAACGGCCAGCAGGTCAGCCCTCGCTATTTCCAGAGCTTCTGTGGGATCGAAGTCACCCGCTTCCGCAATCATCCAGCGGTCTCCATCGTCGGGTGTGTTCCATGAGTTGATGACGATGGTGCTGGTGTTGTTGTTGAACCAAAGGGTGTTTCCGCTGTCGGTGAGCGTGCTTATCATGAAGACGTATTCACCATCGGCATTCGACGTGTCGAAGTAGAGAGGCGAGCCAAGCTGATCCACCCACTCTCCGTTGGACGTTGTGCCAGTCTTGAGGTATTTCTTCAGGTAGGGGCTGTAGAGGTAGTTGTTGCCCTCAACGTTGATGATGGCGAACTCCTTCTCGTAGTCATGAACCGTCCACCAAGCACTTTGCCCTGCCTCCAGGCCCTGGTAGTCGTAGCTGAGTATCAGTTCGCCACGCCTACAAGCTATATTGTATATTTTGTTATTGTCAAACTCTATTGGTTCAACAGGCTCAGGCTTGTAGGGACGTACACCGTCGAGAATGTCCTGATAGATTTTGTTGGCACGCGTCTCGAGCCAGGTTATTGCATCAACGACTTGCTGTTCGTAGTTTGTTCTGTCGCCCCACACGTTCTTGTTGCTTTCAAAGGAGTTGTGGGCGAAGTCGTAATAGTCCTGACAATACTCCAGCAGCTCCTGCAGGTCTTCGTCGAGGAACTTCTTAAAGAGCTGCTCATAGAGGTCGCACAAAGGTTGGTGGTTCCACCGCAAGTCCTGAAGGAACTGCTTGGCCTCCATATTGGGCATTTGTGTCCAGTAGTTGCTGGTCATATTGCCCTTGAAGTAGCTGCGGTTCTGCTCGTAGCCGAAGCCCCAGTCGAGGTCCCAGACGGGGCCGAAGACATACTTGCTTGTGTCGGCCTCGAAGCTCTCGCGATAGCAGAAGGTGCTCTTGGGGTGGTAAAGCTCGTAGTTGCAGATAAGCTCGTTGACCATGAGGAAGCGTGCCAGTTGCTCCAAATCGACGTGGCGCGAAATGTCCTGCTCCTTGTAGAGTGTTGTCATAAAGGAGTTGAAGTCGTTCTGAATCATCTCGAGCGTCAGGGTTGTAGTTCCCTCGTCAAACTCAGGCTCCTTGATGTTGATGGGCAGGTTGTAGGGCATGGAACGGAACTTCTGTCCGCTGGGTTCGTCGTAGTAGGAGTCCAGCTCCAGCAGGGCTGCTGCCGTCTCATCGTCCAAATCGACGCTGTTGTTCGAGAAGCCCACTTTCTCAGTCAAGTTGTAACTGCCTCGGTATTCGCCGTTCAGATAGAGGTCAACAGGCACGATATGGTTGGCGGCACTGGCGTGCATGAGGTTTGCAGCCTTCATACCCACGGCATTCGACATCAGCGAACCTGTCTGATAGTTGGAGAGCAACACCCAGTTCTTGCCCTTCGTCATTCCCAAAGGCTTCACAGAAGAAGCAAACTTCAGGCGGTAGGGTTTCTTGGGCCAGCCCCAACTGCTGTTTCCTCTGCCCTTGATTTGCATCTCAGTCTCTTCCATAGAGGGGAAGATGCCGTGTCCGTCGATACTGATGGTGGCGTCTTTGAAGTAGTCTTTGCTCGTGATGGCCTGGCCGTCGGCGGTGTTGATGTAAATCGTAGGCACTTCGGCTCTGTCCGTCAGCCAATCAACATGGACGCGCATTATACGTCCGTAAGGGCGCAGGAAATACTTGTTGTCCGCTTCTGCCGTCAGGATGGTACACCCCTTCCGGGCAAGCACATAATAAATATCCTTGTCGAAGCGCAGACGGCTTTCCTTGCTCTTCTGGAGTTTACCGTCCACATAGGCTTCCACATTTTCGTCTTCCACCTGGAACGAAGGTGTCAGGCGTTTGCCGATGCACGCAATCGTCACGAAGACTGTATCTCCCTCTATCTCGCCATTGGCTGTGGTGAAGAGCTGGTCGTTGAATTTGTTGTTGAACTTGAAGGACTCAAATGTCGGGAAGTTCGTCGGAGTGTTCTCGCTCACGCTGTCCACTTCGGAGAGGTTGTACCTGTAGGTCCAATTGGTGTTGGTCTCGATGAGAAGTTCCCCGTTCTGCTCCTTCTGCCCCGTGACGAACTTCAGCGGAAAAGCCTCGATACGTCCGTCGGAGAGATAGACGTGCAGAGCCTTAGGGAACGTAGGCATTGAATCCGGGTCTGGGTCAGGGTCGTTCCCGGGGTCAGGGCCGGGGCCTGGAGTGTCGTCCTTCTTGTGGAAGAGATAGCGCTCGTTGTCGCTGTTACCATTACTGCCCCTGTAGGTTCCCAGCATATACGTGCCTGAACGCAGGTTCCAATAGTAATCGGGAGCAATGGTGCTTTGAACGGAGAACGCGCCGTCGCCGCCTTCGATAATATTCCAATACTCGGAGCCGTCGCCAAGAGGCTCGTCTGCCAAAGTCATATACTTGTAGTACTGGTCAACACGGTCTGTGGTATAGACAAGCAGCTCTCCCGTAGCTTCGTTACGGAAGGTATAGCCCTGTGGCGTGTTCGTAATCTTCCACCAAGCATCGTCGGTCTTTTCCTCTTCGTAAACCACATAATATATATATGGGTCAACATCGTGGAAAGCACCCAAGCCGAGATAACCGTCCTCCATACCTCCCTTGGTACAGGAGATGTAATAGACACCATCTTCCGGGGTGTCGGCTAATACAATGGTCGGCAAGCAGCAAACCGCTGCAAAAAGACATATTAAAAAGGAGAAAAAACGCTTTTTCATGGAAATAAACAGTTTATCGCGGCAAAGGTAAGTTTTTTTGACTATATAATCAAACAAACAGGAAAAAAAAAGGATTAAAGGCGACTTTAAAGAAAAAACCTATTCCCGCCAGCCGTCTCGCTGATGCCTCCTCGCGCGTACATTTATATTATATCATTGGTGTCTGGTAAAAAACAGCCGTAATCCTAACGAATGTGGTGGCAAGACGCTGGAAGCGTCTACGCTCAGTAACCGAGGGTACGAGCTTAGCGAGCACCCACGGACGGTAACTGGCCCATATACAACGACCCTGGAGGGGTCGCCCAGCAGGTGGTTGGGGCACTC
>JAEEGL014227796.1_pt1 | contig 28567 bp, 22 predicted proteins | sample 9134231 | NCBI WGS metagenome assembly JAEEGL01 (sample SAMN16246548, study PRJNA631951) | gut metagenome | biome: gut microbiome; feature: rumen; material: fiber-attached | host: Bos | place: Iran: Karaj | collected 2018-10 | reverse complement strand
CCTTTCGTCAAGATCTTCGAGGAAGAGCGTGAGATGACGGTGATGCTGCTCATCGACGTGTCGGGCTCCAACGACTTCGGCTCGCATGAACAATCGAAGCGTGACCTGACGGCCGAGTTGGCTGCCGTTTTGGCATTCTCTGCCATCCAGAACAACGATAAGGTGGGTGTCATCTTCTTCAGCAGCAAGATCGAGAAGTTCATCCCGCCTAAGAAAGGCAGCTCGCATATCCTCCGCATCATCCGTGAGATTGTCGACTTCAAGCCGACAGAGCGCGGCACCGACATCGGCGAGGGCCTGCGTTTCCTGACTTCGGCCATCAAGCGCCGCACCACCGCCTTCCTCATCTCTGACTTCATGACCGACAGCGATTTCGAGAAGGAGATTCAGATCGCCGCCAACAAACACGACTTGGTGGCACTGCGCATCACGGATCGCCGTGAGATGGACATCCCCAAAGTGGGCCTGGTTAAGTTCAGCGATGCTGAGACTGGCAAGGAACGTTGGGTCGATACGTCGAGCCGTGCATGGCGCCGTGCCTATCAGCAGATGATCCAGTACAAATCGGCAGCCCTGAGTCGTGAGTTTACCAAACACGGCATCGACAACGCGCTGATTTACACCGGTGAAGACTATGTGAAACCTTTGATGCAACTCTTTAAGAAAAGGGAGGCAAGAAGATGAAGAAAACCCTATTGTTTTTCATGGCGACGTTCGCCCTCTTCGGCGCTCTTAAGGCCCAACAGGTGGAGGCGGAAAGCAAGGTGGAGAGCACCGACGTACAGGTGGGCAAGCCTTTCACGCTGGATTTGAGCCTCAAGGTGCCCTACGGTTGGTTTGTGGAATGGAACGACTTCGCCAACGACACCCTGACGGAGCAGCTCGACATCATCAAGCGCAGCGAGGTGGAACGCACCGCCGACGCCGACAGCAATGTCATCGTGAAGCAACAGCTGACGCTGATGACTTTCGACACTGGTCAGGTGCAGGTGCCGTCGGTTGGGCTGACCTATGCCCGTTCGTTCGACGACCCGGACCGATTCATGGCCTATACCGACCCTATCAACCTCTATTCGACCACCATGGCGGTCGACACTACGCAGGCTTTCAAACCCATCGTGGAGCCATTGAAGGCCCCGGTCCAGATGAAGGAGGTCTTCCCCTGGATTCTGGCGGCGTTGCTGCTTGTGTTGCTCGTCTTGGGCATCTGGCTTCTCCTGCGCCGCCGTAAGCGTAGAGTCGACGCGAATGGAAATGTTGTCCGTGGCCCGGTCATTCCGCCTTACGACAAGGCAGTTACCGACCTTGAGAACCTGCGCCAACAGAAGTTGTGGCAGTCGGGTAAAGTGAAGGAGTATTTCTCCGCGCTTACCGACATCGCCCGCGAATACATCGAGGGCCAGTTCGGCGTCAATGCCGTCGAGATGACCACCGACGACATCCTCGAGGAGATCAAGCCGCTGCATTTCTCCCAAGAGACTTATGGGAAGCTGAAGGAGACGATGGAAGTTGCCGACCTGGTGAAGTTCGCCAAGTATTCGACCTCTAACCTCGAAAGCGAGAACGCTATGACGAGCATGACCGAGTTTGTCAACGAGAGCTATGCGCAATACCAGCAAATGAAGGCAATGTCGACGTCTGCGCCCTCGCAGACGAATGAGACATTGTCACCATCTGCGTCCCCGCAGATGGATAGCACTGACAGCGCGACGCAGTCAGCGACAATGGTAGGAAAGGAGGACGATACAAATGTTTGACAACATTGAATTTGCGAATCCCAAGCTGCTGTGGCTCTTGCTCTTGGTACCCCTCCTCATCGCGTGGTACATCCTGCGCCACAAGAAGCAGGAGGCCGCGTTGACCTTCTCTGACCTGAAGGGAATGGTTAAGCTACCCAAGACGTGGAAGGCCTATCTGCGCCATATCCTCTTCGCCTTGAAGATGGCTGCCTTGGCCCTGCTCATCGTGGCTATCGCCCGTCCGCAGAGCTCGTCGACCAACTCGACTTCTAACATCGAGGGCATCGACATCGTGATGGCCATGGACGTCTCTGGCTCCATGCTAGCCCGTGACCTCAAGCCCGACCGCCTCACTGCCGCCAAGCGCGTGGCCTCCGACTTCGTCAAGGAACGCCCCGGCGACCGCATGGGCTTGGTCATCTTCTCGGGAGAGTCTTTCACTCAAGTGCCGTTGACCACCGACCACGCCGTGATGCTCAATATGCTTTCCGAGATGAAGAACGGCCTTATCGATGACGGCACCGCCATCGGCGACGGCCTGGCCACTGCCATCAGCCGCCTCAAAGACAGCGATGCCATCTCGAAGGTGGTCATTTTGCTTACTGACGGCTTGAACAATGCCGGTTCTGTCGACCCATACACCGCCGCTGAGATCGCTAAAATCTATGGTATCCGCGTCTATACCATCGGTGTGGGCTCATACGGCACCGCACCGATGCCAATGCAGAGTCCTTTCGGCGGCACGGTGATTCAGCAAGTGAAGGTTGAAATCGACGAGAAGATGCTGACCACCATCGCCAACTCGACGGGTGGCAAGTACTATCGCGCCAACAACAACCAGAAGTTGGATGAGATCTATCAGGAAATCGATAAGTTGGAACGCTCTAAGATCGAGGTGACCGAGTTCCGCCGCCTCCACGAGGAGTTTTATCCGCTGGTGGGCTGGGCCTTGGCCTTGCTACTCATCGAGTTCCTCTTGCGTAAGACTATTTTCAGAACTTTAACCGATTAAAGCCATGGAAAACGTATTGCGATTCGAACACCCCGAATACCTCTACTGGTTGATTGTCATTCCGGTACTGGTCATCATCTATATCCTGTTCCGCCTTGCACAAAAACGCCGTTTCGAGCGTTTTGCCAAGATTGAGATGCGCGACGCCTTGGTGCCAAGCCATAGCAACCGTCGTGCCCATCTCAAATTTGTCGTCTTTATCCTCATGGTTGCCTGCATCATCCTGGCTTTAGCCAACTTGCAGAGCGGCAGTAAGATGGAGGAGGTGAAACGCGAAGGCATCGACCTTTATATCGCCGTCGACGTCTCCAACTCGATGAACGCCGAAGACATCGTCCCCAGCCGTTTGGAACGTTCCAAGCAGGCCATCAACAAGCTCATCAGCGAGATGCGCGGCGACCGTCTTGGCATTATCGTGTTTGCCGACAAGGCATACGTTCAACTGCCGATCACTACCGATTATTCGGCAGCACGCATGTTTCTCTCGACCATCAACACAAGCCTGGTGGCCTCGCAAGGTACCGCCATCGCCGAAGCCATCAATTTGGCCGTGAAGTCATTCCCTGACGAGACCCACAGCAAGGCCATCGTCATCATCTCTGACGGCGAGGACCACGAAAACGATGCCGCGGTGAAGGCTGCACAAGAGGCTGCCAAAAAAGGCGTACACATCTATACCATCGGCATGGGCCTCGCCGAAGGCGCACCCATACCTGAATACAACCGCTACGGCCAGCAGACGGGTTACCGCAAGGACCGCAACGGCAACACTATCATCACCCGCCTTGACGAGCAGATGCTGCAAAAGATTGCCTCGGCAGGCAACGGCATCTATGTCCGTGCCAACAACTCTAACGTGGGTTTGGAAAAGATCTACGAAGACATCAGTAAACTCGACAAGACTGAGATCGAGGCTAAGGTCTTCACCGACTACGAGGACCAGTTCCAGTGGTTTGTGGCCGCCGCCATCATCCTTCTCGTCATTGAAGTGCTCATCTCTTCGGGGAAGAGGGGATGGGAAAGGAAGTTTAACATTTTTGAGATGAAAGATGAAAAGGTTCAGTAGATATTTAATAATCATTGCGTTTCTGACTTCTGTACTGACGGTGTCGGCACAAAGCGACGAAAAAGCCATACGCCGTGGCAACCGCAACTATAGGCGCGGCAACTACGAGCAGGCCATCACGCGATACCGTGAGGCATTGGAGATCAGACCTAACAACGCCAAGGCACAGTTTAACTTGGGCGATGCCTATTACGCCAAGCAGTCGTACGACACGGCCTACGCTGAGTTCCAGAAGGTGCTGGATTTGTCGCCCGATGCCAAGTTGAAGTCGGATGCGGTGTATAACATGGGCAATTGCCTTCTGGCGCAAGACAAATATTATGATGCCTTCAATACTTATAAACTATCGCTGAAGCTAAACCCCGACAACGCCAATGCCCTCTACAACCTCGAATACTGCCGCGCCCATCTCGTTAAGAGTAAGGTCATCGTGGTGCAGCCAGAGCACGGCATGGTGGAGGCCAAGGAGAAAGAGGCCTTCAACGGACAGCACGTTACCCTGTCGTCGAAGCCCGATGCCGACTACGCACTGTCGCGCTATATGGTCGTCAAGGCCGACAACCCCGAGGTGCAGGTGCAGGTGAGCGGCAACAGCTTCGTCATGCCCAAATTCGACGTGAAGGTGTCGGCTGAGTTTAAAAAGGCTCATAGGATTGACATCGACCCCAATATCAAAAACGGCACGGTGCGTGCCGACCGTCAGAAAGCTGTCGAAGGCCAGCAGGTGAACCTCGAAGCCCAGGGTGAGAACGATTGGGTTCTCGACAAGTTCACCGTCTACCGCACAGGCAACCGCAACGACACGGTGCCCGTCAACAAGAAGACCTTCCAGATGCCTGACTTCGACGTGACGGTGACGGCCACCTTCCGCAGCGCCCTGAAGGTCAGTGTCGAAAGCGTGGCTCATGGTAAGATTACGGTGACCGATAGCTTGGTGAAACCTGGCGACAATGTCGGCATCATTGTGAAGCCCGACAAAGGCTATCAGCTGGGCGACCTGCGCGTGGTCAGCGACAGGGATGCCTCCGAGTCGGCACCCGTCAGCGACGACAACATGTTCCAGATGCTTGACACTGATGTGACGGTAAAGGCCAGCTTCGTGGAAGCCGCCGACTATTACAAGGTGAACGCCGACACTACACTGAAAGGCGGTCATGTGCTGCTTGACCAGTCCGAGGCTACACGTCGCGAGACGGTGAAACTCGACAACGCCCCTGAGCCGGGCTACCAGTTCAAGGAATACGTCATCTACCAAGTAGGTGACACCGCCGTGAAAGTGCAGCCTTTGGGCAATTACTTCACCATGCCCGACTTCGACGTCGAGGTCTCGGCTATCTTCGAGAAGAACGAAGGTGAGGATCAACAGCAGCAGGACCAACAACAGGACCAGCAGCAAGACCAACAAGACCAGGAGCAACAGCAGCAAGACCAGCAAAACCAAGACCAACAACAGCAAAACCAACAGCAGCAAAATCAGCAGATGTCGAAGGAAGATGCTCAACGCATGCTTGATGCCCTTGAAAACCAAGAGAAGAAGACCATGGAGAAGGTCAACGAACAAAAGGTAAGACAACAACCTAAAAAGAAGAGCGATAAAGATTGGTAATTATGAATAAACGTATTATTTTGTTTTTGATGCTATGCCCGCTGTGGCTCTGGGCGCAGGACGATGACCCCAGACTCACCGTCAACGCCAAAAGGCAAGTCATGGTGGGTGAGCGTTTCCAAGTGGTGTTTGAGGCTAACGCCGAAGGCAAGAACTTCACCGCACCCTCGTTCGAGGGGTTCAATGTGGTGGGTGGCCCTTTCACCTCATCGAGTTCGAGCATCTCAATGACGGGTGCTGGGGTGACACGCACTGTGCGTAACAGCTACACGTATGCCTTACAGGCCTACCAGGAGGGTACTTTCCACATCGGATCGGCTTCACTAACGGTGAGCGGCAACAAGATCACCAGCGAGCCGTTCGACATCAAGGTGGTGCCAGACGACGGCAGTGGCGCCGCGGGAGCCTATTCGGGTGGCAACTCGGGGCAAGGTCAAGGCCAGGCCCAGCAAGGCAGTAGCGACCCTGAAGTCAGCGGCAAGGATCTCTTCCTTAAGGTCATCGCTTCCAAGAAGTCGGTCTATGTCGGCGAACAGGTGGTGCTGACCTACAAACTCTACACCCGCGTGCCCGTCTCGTCGCTCTCGGTCGAGAAGATGCCCTCATACGCCGGCTTCTGGACCAAGGACATCTCCGAAAACAACGGCGGTGCTCTGCGTCAGACCAGCGAATACATCAACGGCTTCGAATATACCGTGGCCGAGATCCAGAAGATGGTCGTCGTGCCCCAACGTAGTGGTAGCCTCTCCATCGAGCCTATGACCATCGAGTGCATCGCTCAGGTCAGGACGGAGAGCAAAGGCCGCAGCAACGACCCCTTTGACGTCTTTTTCAACGATCCCTTCTTCAACCGCAACATAAAGAATGTGCAGAAAACGCTCAGCTCTTCGACAATCAACATCGAAGTGAAGAACCTTCCCGTGGCCGACAAGCCCAACTCATTCGCTGGTGCCGTGGGTAACTATACGCTTAAGTCGGAGATCGACAAGACCGAGTTGAGCACGAACGACGCCTTCACGTTGACCTATACGGTGTCGGGACAAGGCAACGTCGAGCTGGTACAGATGCCCGCCCCTGTGTTCCCGCCCGATTTCGAGGTATACGACCCCAAGATCACCACCTCGGTCGATCATAATTCCCAAGGTCTTACGGGAACTAAGAAAGCTGAATATCTCGTCATCCCGCGTCGCGCCGGAAGCTTCAACATTCCAGCTGCAGAGTTCTCGTTCTTTAACCCTTCAACTGACTCGTATCAGACGCTCACCGCTGACGCATACAGCCTTAATGTTCAGAAAGGAAAAGACTCTGACCAGGGAGGAGGTATTTACGCCTCCAACCAGGAAGACATTAAATACCTTGGCAGCGACATTCGCCATATCAAGCGTGATAACGCCAAGCTGCGCCCCGTGCATTCGTCGTTCTTTGGTTCGACGGCCTACTATGTGGTGTTGCTGGCCCTCCTGCTGCTCTTCGTCATCCTGCTCATCTTGCTTAAGAAACGTCAACAGCTGACGCAAGACACCGCGGCCAACCGCAACCGCAAGGCAGATAAGGTGGCTCGAGGACGACTGAAGAACGCTCTCCAGTACCTGAAGGCCAAAGACCAGGAGAAGTTCTACGTCGAGATGTCGCAAGCCCTCTGGGGCTACATCGCCGACAAAACGGGTATCGAACGCTCCAAACTCTCGATGGACACGGTGAGCGAGACAATGCGTGCCAAGAATGTCCCCGACGACCTGACACAACAGTTCGTCGATACGCTCAATAGCTGCGAGTTCGCACGCTTTGCCCCTGGCAGTGCGGAAGAGAAGATGGATGAATTGTATCATAAAGGCATCGACGTGATCTCGAGAGCCGAAAAAGTCTTGTAACGAACGAAAGGAAACAACGTCATGAAAAGATACACCTTATTATTATTAATAGGACTCATGGCCCTTATGGGCACGGCTTTCGCCCAAGACGGCGCCGACGCATGGTTTGAACAGGCCAATACTGCCTATAACTCAGGTAATTACGATACCGCCATCGTTGTCTACGAGAAGATTCTTGACTCTGGATTGGAGTCGGTGCCGGTCTATTACAACATGGGTAACGCCTACTACAAGCTTAATGAAATTCCCATGGCTATCTACTGCTACGAGAAAGCCCTGAAGCTCGACCCGTCGGATGAAGACGTTCAGGCCAATCTGGCCATAGCCAACGCTGCCGTTGTCGACAAGATTGAGCCGGTGCCCCAGTCGTTTATCATCAGGTGGTGGCAAGACCTGCGTTCGGCCTTGTCAGGCGACCAATGGGCTTGGTGTTCTATCGCCGCTTTTGCCCTGCTGTTGCTCATGCTCTTCCTGTTTCTCAGGACCCGAAAAGTGGGTCTGCGCAAGTTGGGCTTCTTTATGGGCCTCATTTTCCTCATCGCCTTCGCCCTCTCGGTGGTCTTCGCTATACAGCTGAAGCAAATCGCTGACGCGGAAGACCAAGCTATTATCATGACGCCTACTGTGACGGTAAAAAGCTCGCCCAGTACTGCCAGTGTCGACCTTTTTGTGCTTCACGAAGGGGCCAAAGTCGACGTCATGGAGACCCAAGGTGATTGGGCCCAAATTAGAATCGCCAATGGAAGCGTAGGATGGCTTGAAGTGTCCGAAATGCGGATTTTTTGATATTTTTTCGGCCTCAAAATGAACATCTTGAGAAAAAAACACATTTTTTTTCGCAAAAATGTTTTTTCTTTCGAAGAATGTCCTATATTTGCAGACCGTATCTAAAGTGAAAAACCGTCACCATACGGGTAAAAGGATAATTAATTAAAATTTCACAATATGAAAAAGAGATTTTTACCTTTCAGTTTACTTCTGGTAATCATGATCTTTGGTCAAACGATGGCAATCGCTGACCAAGGTGGACACTATGTCCCTCGCAAGCAAACCAACAACGCGGAAGCCTTCATGGGAAGCCTTCGTGCGAACCAACACACTGGTCTGATTGACCCGGCTGACATGCTCAAGGCTATGCAGACCCCGGCGATGAGGAATGCTGCCGATGACCCGTTGTATTGGATTAGCATGGGCCCCGATAATATGGGCGGCCAAACGACGGCTGTCATCTTCGACAACCAGTCGTCGAACGAAGTATACATCGGCGCCAAAGGCGGTGGTGTCTACAAATCCTATAACTTCGGCGTCACATGGCACCAAGTGGGTAATCTTAATCTGATGGTCAGCTGCATGGCCCAAGATGCCGACGGTGCTATTTACGTTGGCACTGGCGACGGTAGCAACGCCGCTGTCTACAACGGACTCAGTCAACAGGGTTACGACAACAGCTTTGTCGGCACGGGCATCTATAAGCTCGTCAATGATGAGTTCACCCAAATCGTCGCTCCCGAGGGTGACGATTGGCTCTATGTCAACGACATCGCCGTGGTCGGTGATGTGATTATCGCCGCCACCGACAATGGCTTGAAGTATTCAAACGACAAGGGCGCGTCCTGGAATGAAGCCATCGAAGGCAAAGCCAATTCGGTGAAGGCCATCAAAGACGGCGACAACACCACCATCGTTGCCTCTGTCGACGGTATGATTTACATCGGTAGCCGTGTCAATCACCTGACTTGCCACTCCATCGAGGGTAACAACATGTCGGGCGACACGCTCCTTCCCACGGCCGCTGGCCTCCTCGAAGTCGCCATCGCCCCGTCAGACATCAACATCGTTTATGCAGCCTGCATCGATGCCAATGGCAACCATACCGGTATCTATGTCTCCAAAAACAAAGGCAGGAACTGGTCTGTGATTCTTCCTGGCGTTACCACTAACCAGGGTCACAACGTCTTCGAAGGATTTGGCCTCTATAACCACGGCCTCGTCGTCGACCCCAATGATGACGGCTTGGTCTATGTGCTTGGCTATAACCTCTGGCAACTCCAGAGACCTGAATCAAGCAACGGTTATTATATCTGCACCCAAGTGACTGCTGCCACTGTGATGTATAGCTCACTCTACCTGCACCCTGGCCTCCATGTCATGGTGTTCAACCCCAAGAATGCCAACGAGTGCTATGTGGGTACCGACGGTGGCATCTTTAAAGGCGTTGACAGATTTACGTTCGCCAATTGCAACAGAAACTATGTGACCACCCGTATGTTCAATGTGGGTTACTGCGGTAAGGACACCCGCGTTCTGGCTGCCGGTCTCGACCACGGCGATGTGCTCATCGAAGGTGACGAGAACGCCAACACCATCGGCACGGGCCTCTGGATCAACTCTAACGGTTCGAATTACGGTGTCTTTGACGATGATTCACACGCTGGCCCCTGCGCCATCTCCAATGTCAACCCCAACACGATGTTCGTCAACTATAAGGCTGGCGGCCTCGCTCGTACCCAAACCGCTGGCGAAGACTGGGTGTCGACCAACTTCACCTCAAGCTCAAGCATCAGCCTCAGCACCTCGTCGTTCCGCACGCCCCTGTTGCTGCTCGAAAACTACAACGATGACCTGAATCCCGTTGAGGTGTGGGCCTACAACGAGACTGACCACAACCTGCATGCCGGCGATGTCATCCAAGTGATGAGTAAAAACAACTTCCCGTTCAACTATACGCTCGAACATTCGTTACACGCCGGCGACTCAGTCCTGGTTCACGATCCCATCAGCGCCAAGTTGTTTGTCGGCTTCAAGGATGCCATCTATATGACCCTTACCCCGCTTGACTTCGCCACCGAGACCTACTGGTATAAAGTGGCCGACAAGAGCCACAGTGGCATGGCTGGTGAGCCTCTCGGCATGGCTGTCTCCGCCGATGGCGACCACCTGTTCGTCGGTACCAAGGAAGGCAAATTGTTCCGTGTGTCGAACCTCAATACTGTCGTTGATCAAGCCACTGGCACCATCACCGACTCAACCTTCGTCGTGACAACCACCGAAATCACTCTTCCCGAAGTCGACGGTCAATGCATCACCGCTATCGCCGTTGACCCGCAAGACGCCAATAAGGTCGTCGTCACCCTCGGCAACTATGGTAACGAGAATTACGTGTTCTATTCGACCAACGCTACTTCTGACAATCCAACCTTCACTTCAAAGCAAGGAGCCTTGCCCGCTATGCCGGTCTACTCCGTCCTTATCGAGATGGAAACGGGTCATGTCATCCTCGGCACCGAACGCGGCATTTACAGATGCAAGCGCATCGGCTCGTCCAACCCGACTTGGATTGCCGATAGCAAGATCCTTGGCGAAGTGCCTGTCATGGACCTCAAGCAACAGCTGCTGTTCCACGAGGACGAACAAACAGTTAACGTGACCGACGAAGGTGCCTTCGTCACTGTCTATCCCGGCGTCCACAACACGGGCGTCATCTATGCCGCCACTTACGGCAGAGGCGTGTTCCGCTGCGAGAACTACAAGAAGGAATTCGATAATGTTCCCGAGAATGAAGTGGTGAACACTATCACGGTCAATATGTATCCCAACCCGGTGGCCAGCCAGGCAACGCTCAGCTTCAACGTTGAAGAGAATTCCAACGTCAGCTACCAGGTGTTTGACATGACCGGTCGTATGGTGATGAACCAGAATCTGGGTCGCCTCAACGCTGGTGATCATCAAGTGAGCATCAACGCCGAGAACCTCAGCACGGGCAGCTACATCCTCCGCCTCAGCCAGGGTGTCAACAGCGCCAGCGTGAAGTTCCTGGTGTATTGATTCTAATCTTTAGATAACAATCGAGAGGACGGCCTTATGACCGTCCTCTTTTTTCAAACATGAATAGTAGAAGAATAAACAAGGTATTAATTGCTAACCGTGGCGAGATAGCAGTGCGCGTTATCAAGACGCTCAAGAAACTCCACATTGTCTCCGTGGCCATCTTTGCGGACAACGATGCCACCGCGCTGCACCGTCGTATGGCTGATGAGGCCTATCCCTTAGGCAACGGTCCGCTGAAGGACACTTACCTCAATGTTCGTAAAATCATAGACGCGGCCTTGGACGCTGGTGCCGACGCCATTCATCCAGGCTATGGTTTCCTCTCCGAGAGCCCCGAGTTGGCCGAAGCCTGCCAAGCCAACAACCTTATCTTCATAGGTCCCGACGCCCAGTCGATGCGACTTATGGGCAATAAGATTGAAGCCCGAAAAATCGCAGTAAAGAATGGCATTCCTGTCACTTTCGGCATGATGGGCGGCCACGACGATATCCTCCAGCAAGCCGATACCCTACCTTATCCTGTGTTGATAAAGGCGGCAGCGGGTGGAGGAGGCAAAGGCATGCACATCGTATGGGAGAAAGACGACCTCAAGCATGAATTGGAACGTGCCTCGCGCGAGGCTGAGAAGTATTTTGGAGACGGTACGGTGTTCGTCGAACAGTACATCGAGAACCCGCGTCATATCGAAGTGCAGGTGCTCGCCGACCACTTCGGCAACGTTATCCATCTGCACGAACGCGAGTGTACCATACAACGCCGCTACCAAAAAATCATCGAGGAATCACCGTCGCCAACGCTGACGGAGGAGAAACGCCAACAGATTTGCGACACCGCTGTCAAGTTGTGCAAAGCCATCGGTTACCATAACGCGGGCACGGTAGAGTTTCTCGTCGATCACCAGCAGAACTTCTATTTTTTGGAGATGAACACCCGCATCCAGGTGGAACATCCTGTTACCGAGATGCGCACTGGCATCGACATTGTGGAGGAACAGATTCGCATCGCACGAGGAAAGGAGATGGGATGGACACAGGACATGATTCGCCCGCAAGGCCATGCCATAGAGCTTCGCGTCTATGCCGAAGACCCTGCCAATGGTTTCCTGCCTACACCAGGAAAGGTGACGGCCTATCACGAGCCTCAGGTGCGAGGCGCTCGTGTCGACAGTAGCATCGACGGGCCTTGCACGGTCACCGAAGCCTATGATCCGATGATTGCCAAGTTGACCTGCCATGCCAAAGACCGACAGAGCGCTATTGAGACGGCACGACGTGCCCTTAAGGAGTTCATTATCCAAGGGCTGACCACCAACAAGGCATATCTTTGGGAAGTCATCAAGAATGATGACTTCGTCGACAACAGAATTGACACCTCATATTGCGCCACGCATCAGGATGTATTGCTGAGAGCTTTGGACGACAGCCGCAAGAACCAATGCGTCAACGACATCGTGGCAGCCTTCTTGATGTATGACTTCGCCAAGATACATTTTGAGCAGCATCCCGATAATGTGTGGGAGGAGATTGGCTATTGGCGCTACCACATGCAGCTCACCATCGACGTGGAAGGTGTCAAGGTCCCTGTCAGTATTCAAGCCGCCGAGAAAGGAAAGATAAACGGCGAGATAGGGGAGAAGCCTTTCACGGTGGAGTTCCTCCAATACGACAACAAGCAGCTGAAAGTCATGCTCAACGGCCGTACTGAGACAGTCTATTGCTCTGTCAACGATGAGCATAAGACCATCGTCAACTTCCATGGTCTCAACTTCACCTGCTTCCGCACAGACCAACTCAACGACACGCTTGACTATGCCTGTAAGGAACAAGTCAACGACAAGTCGCGCCTCGTCTCGCCCATGCCTGGCAAGGTGGTGAAAATCAACGTCAAGGAAGGCGACGAGGTGAAGGAAGGCACCATCATGATGGTGGTGGAGGCCATGAAGATGGAAAACAATATCGTCGCCGCTGGAACTGCCAAGGTAAAACAAATTCTTGTCACAGAAGGTCAGATGGTAGACAATAAAATGCAATTAATCGTGTTGGAATAAAAAACACTTACAATATGAACTTCGACCTCACACAAGATCAGGAAGCCCTCCGCCAGCGGGTGCGTGACTTCGCCGAACAGGAAGTGAAACCCGTCGCCCGCGAGAATGACGAAGATCAACACTTCGACGTTGGCCTGACACTGAAAATGGCAGAACTCGGCCTCTTGGGCATGACCGTCCCCAAGGAATATGGCGGCCAAGGCCTTGACAACTTAAGCTATATCATTGCCGTTGAGGAGCTGGCCCGCGTTGACGGCTCCACCGCTGCCACCATCGCCGCCGACAACTCATTGGGCATCGGACCCATCAAGGACTATGGCACCGAGGAACAGAAACGCAGATATCTGCCTCAGCTTTGTAAGGACCGTCTCTGGGGCTTCGGCCTGACAGAAGAAGACGCAGGCAGCGACTCGCGTGGTACCAAGACCACTGCCCAATATGACGGCGCGCTGTGGCACCTTAACGGATCCAAGATCTTCATCACCAACAGCGCGACGCCCATCAGCCTCGGTACCACGGTGCAGGCTGTATCTGGTGAGAAGGATGGCAAGCCTGAGTTTACCGCACTGCTCGTCGAGAACAAGAAAGAAGGCTTCACACAGACGCCCATGCATGACAAGATGATGTGGCGTGCCTCCAATACGGGTAAACTCGTCTTCAACGACGTGCGCCTCGGCGACGACTGCATCCTTGGCAAGCCTGGTGAAGGCTCTCATATCATGCTCGCTACCCTTGACTCGGGACGACTCTCCATCGCTGCCATGGGCCTTGGCTGTGCACAGGGCGCTTACGAGATGGCTTTGGCTTATTCGAAGAAACGCGTGCAGTTCGGCAAACCCGTGTGTAAGTTCCAAGCCGTTGGCTTCAAGTTAGCCGACATGGCCGTGAAGATTGACGCGGCACGTTACTTGCTCTACCACGCCTGCTGGCTCAAGGATCAACACCGACCCTTCGGCAAAGAGGCCGCTATGGCAAAGCTCTATTGCTCGGAAGTGGCCGCTGAGGTTTGCGACAAAGCCGTTCAGGTCATGGGTGGACACGGCCTGCTGAAGGAGTTCGACATGGAACGCTTCTATAGGGATCAGCGCATCCTTCAAATTGGAGAAGGCACCTCAGAGATTCTTCGCCTAGTTATCTCAAGGGCTATTGGTTGCTAAGCAAAGCAGCGGTCCCTGAGCTTGTCGAAGGGTCGCTTTATTCGCATCATTATTAACTAAACACAATACAATGAAAATCAAACACTTACTTATTGTCGCGGCCGTGGCCATTGGCGTCACTGCCTGCGATAACACCACCAAGCCTGAACAGTCCCAAGAGCCTGTCCAGCAAACCACCAACCTCTCGGATAAATACGCCGAGTACACCCTCACCACCAACATCGGACACCTCAGCGAGGGAGAACTCGAGATGCTTGGTTTGCTCTTCGAAGCTGCCGACATTATGGATGACCTCTTCTGGAAAGAGAACTACGGCGACAAAGCAGAACTCATGAACCGTATCGGCGACAACGCTGACCTGAAGAAAATGGCCACCATCACCTATGGCGCATGGGACGGCCTCGACGGCAACAAGCCCTTCGTGGAAGGTATCGGTGAAAAGCCTGCCGGCGCGCAGTTTTATCCCGCTGACATGACTGAGGAGGAATGGGAAGCCTTCGATGACCCAGACAAGAATAGCCAATACACTATGATTGTCCGCGACGAGGACGGCAACCTCAAGTGCGTGTGGTATCACGACTACTTTGAGCAACAGATCAAGAAGGCCGCCTCGCTGCTTGACGACGCCTCTGAGCTGGCTGGCGACGAGGAGTTTGCAGAGTATCTCCGCCTTCGCGCTAAAGCCCTCCGTACCGATGACTATCTGGAGAGCGACATGCAGTGGATGGACGTGCGTAACAATAACGTCGATCTTGTGATCGGCCCCATCGAGAACTACACTGACGCTCGTTACGGCATCAAGTCATCGCACGAGGCTTTCATCCTCATCAAAGACCAGGAGTGGACCAAACAGTTAGCTCGCTATGCCGCCTACGTTCCCGAGTTGCAGAAGCAACTGCCCGTTCCTGAGGAGTACAAGAAAGAAGTACCTGGTGCCGACCTTGATCTGGCTGCTTACGATGCCGTTTACTACGCTGGCGACTGCAACGCCAATAGCAAGACCATTGCCATCAACCTTCCCAACGACGAGCGCGTACAGCTGGAACGCGGAACCCGCAAACTCCAGCTCAAGAACTCGATGCAGGCCAAGTTCGACAAGATTCTCGTGCTCATTGCCAACGAGCTAATGACGCCCGAGTCGATGGAACACATCAAGTTCGACGCCTTCTTCGCCAACGTGATGTTCCACGAGACCGCCCACGGCATGGGCATCAAGAACACCATTACCGGAAAAGGCACGGTGCGTGAGGCCTTGGGTAACCAATACAGCGCTTTGGAAGAAGCTAAAGCCGATGTGTTAGGCCTCTACCTCGTCACCAAACTGTCCGAGATGGGTGTGTATACCAACACCACCATGGAAGACAACTACACCACCTTCATGGCGGGTATCTTCCGCTCGGTGCGTTTCGGCGCCGCCAGCGCCCATGGTAAGGCCAACATGCTTACCTTCAACTACTTCCAAAATGAAGGAGCCTTCGTGCGTAATGAGGATGGCAAATATGCCATTGATTTCGAGAAGATGAAGGCCGCTGTTGAGAAACTGGCGGGTGACATCCTTGTGCACCAGGGCGACGGCGACTACGAGGCCGTGAAGGCATGGCTGGGTGAGATGAGCGTCATCCATCCCGAGTTGCAGGCCGACCTCGACAAGGTGAACGCTGCAGGCATTCCCACGGACATCTATTTCAACATGGGACCTCAGGTGTTGCTGAAGTGATGTCTCTTTCCCGGAAGGGCATCAATCAATTTCTTGGTATAAGCGTTAAGCGGGTGTTCGAACAGAGCATCCGCTTCGTTTATCTCAACGGGCTTGCCGTTGTACATCACAACCACGCGGTCGCTCATGAATCGCACCACGCTCAGGTCGTGTGAGATGAAGATATAGGTGAGGCCGCGCTCGGCCTTCAGCCTGTTGAGTAGGTTGAGTACCTGGGCCTGCACACTGACGTCCAAGGCCGACACCGACTCATCGCAGATCACCAATCTCGGGTTGACTGCCAATGCGCGTGCGATGCAGATGCGCTGGCGCTGGCCGCCCGAGAACTCGTGCGGATAGCGGTCGTAATGCTCAGCTTTCAGACCCACCTGTTCCAGCAGGTCGCATACGGCTTGACGCCGTTTGACACTGTCACTTTCAAGGCCATGTACCCGCATCGGCTCTGAGATGGCTTCTCCTATGGTGATGCGCGGGTTGAGGGAAGAGTAGGGGTCTTGGAAGACAATCTGAGCTTGTTTGCGGAAGTCACGCAAGTCCTGACCTTTGAGTGCCGTTACCTCAATGCCATCAAACCATACCTTGCCGCCCGTGGGCTCGGCCAAGCGCAGGATGCTTCGCCCTAAGGTGGTCTTGCCGCAACCCGACTCGCCCACAAGACCGAGGGTCTCGCCTTCGTAGACGTCTAATGTGACGTCATCGACGGCCTTCACATGGCCATAGACGCGGCTGAACACGCCTTTGCGCAGTGGGTACCATGTCTGCAGGTGCTCTACACGGAGTAATGGTGCTTTGGCGTATAGATTGTCAAGATGCGTCTGCCGCTCGTCATCGGTGATTTGCAGGTCGCGCAGGATCTGATCCTTGCCGCCTTGCCACTCGCCGTCGAGAAACTCTTTGACAATAGGCAGGCGCTTTAGACGCACGTCGATGGGCGGACGGCAGGCGAGGAGACCTTGCGTATAAGGATGCTGCGGGTGATTCATTATGTCACTGACCGAGCCGCGTTCAAGGATCTCGCCGTTGTGCATGACGGCAACATCGTCGGCGATTTCAGCCACCACGCCGAGGTCGTGGGTGATGAAGATCATGCCCATGCCTGTCTCGGCCTGCAGCTGGCGCAGGAGTTTGAGGATCTCAAGCTGCACTGTGACATCCAAGGCGGTGGTAGGTTCGTCGGCGATGAGCAGCTGAGGATGACAGGCGATGGCCATGGCAATCATCACGCGCTGCTTCTGTCCGCCCGACAGCTCATGGGGATAACTGTCATAGATGGTCTCGGGTCTAGGAAGCATCACCTGCTTGAAGAGCTCGATAACACGCTCCTTGGCGGCTTTCTTGCCCACACTTTCGTGCTGCAAGATCATCTCGCAGACCTGAAAACCGCATTTGTAGACAGGATTGAGCGATGTCATGGGTTCCTGGAAGATCATGGAGATGCGTTTGCCGCGCACGTCGGCCATCTGGCTCTCGTTATAGCCCTTAATTTCGTCGTCGCCAATGCGGATGCTGTCGGCTTCGATGTGGCTTACTCTCTCGTTGAGGAGGCGCATTACTGCCAACGTGCTCACCGATTTGCCCGAGCCTGACTCTCCCACGAGGCCCAAGGTGCGACCTGCCATGACGTCGAGGTCGATACCGTGGACGGCTTCGGTCCATCGACTCTCGCGTTTGAAGGCGACCTTTAGGTTCCTTATCGACAGCAAAGGCTTAGACATGAATTAAGAATTTGCGCAAAGATAGTAAAATTCACCCTGTATCAAAAAAAACCTTACTTTTGTCGTATCAAATCCATAATTACATCGCGTCATGAAACACAATCACATCGCTATCGTTTTCGCGTTTCTTCTGCTTGCCACTGCATGCAATGGCTTGTCTGGAAAGAAAGACAACCCAGGGGACCAACCTGTTGATAATCTATCGACTAATGTCGTTCCGCAGCTGTCGCAAGCTTATTATACCATGGATGAGGACCAGCCAACCATCGAGGGCGAAATCAAGGACGGAGGCCTGTGGCTGACCTTCCATAAGGCCCCGATCTTGGAACTCAATATCACCGACGAGGACTCGTATCGTCTGCCGGACGAGCCTATTAAGGTGGAAGGTCTGCAGGGCATCCCTGGCTCCTTTGTCATCGCTGACATCGGGCAGGACTACAATCCTATCCTCTGTGTGCTGACCTCGGAGGGGAAGGTGCAACTTTTGAACCTTTGGAACACCGTTGCCACGGGCGACATCGAGGCTTCAGAGATTCCTATGGACGACATTGTCGGCTTCAAGTCCGCCCCTGGCGGTCCCTGGGAAGACGAAGACGGCGCCATCTACTATGAATACACCACTATCTATGGCATCGACTCCAATGGGGGGCAACAAGAGATCCCGCTGTATCTGCTCGACAACGACCTCCAATACATCGAAAAGGTCAAGGGGAGCGATGTGGTCTACCAACTCCATCTTGGCGATGCGTGGAAGATGCAGTATGTGATTGGTTATTACCTCAGTGAGAAAGTTGAGGAGATGCAAGGCCATTTCTGGCCTATCGACGAGGACTGGGATGAGATGATCTTCACGTTTGGCTACGAGTTGACCACCGACATCGACTATACGGGCTCCGACATCAAGACCACGGAGATCAACCGCACGGGTGTCTTCGAGATTCAGCGTCCCAACTTCGACGTAGAGACCCATGTCGTCGTTCCCGTCGAGGGCGTCGACTTTGCCAACAAAGGTATGAACGTGCCTGTACCGTTCCAACCCGTTGGCGCTTACGGAGGATAAATTTAATTAAATACAGATAATCATGAAAAACCTTTTGAAAATTACACTTATGGCAGCAGCCCTGACACTGTTTGCCTGTGGCGGAAACACGAAAACGAATGGAACCGACGATCCTGAGAAACAGAAAACGCAAACACCCACTGAGGAAGAATTCTCTTTGGATCGCTTACCCGAATCGGACATCGCCTACGAGGCGCTGAACCTGATGATAAAAAACGGTCTGGATGGCAGCGATGCTGCGATGGCCCAATTCCTTGAAAGCCGTAAGGATTACCAACATGTGGACGAGCTGAAGTTTGACTTGCCGGTTCCTACCGACGGCAAAGGCACCTATTACCAATGTGCCGACGACTATGAGGACGTCTGGACGGTGATGTGCTATCCCAGGAGAAAGGGCGGCTGGACCGTGCTGGCTGGGGTGGATTATGTTCTTGGTGACTGGGGTCCGTGCGATTACTTCGTCTATAATTATGTTGACGGGAAACTCACACCCGCCCAGGAACTGTTGCCCAAACCTACGTTTGCAGACATCTACAACGACCCGAGCATGCTGGAAGGCATCGACCCGGGACGTATCGAACAGCTGAAAGCAAGCATGGAAGGCGACATCAACGGCGATGGCGTGGTGAACGACGATGATAACGATTATGCCTATGATCTGTATGACGCTCCCTTTATCGTGCTCCTGTGTTGCCAATCCATTGCGATGAACGATGCCTATTTCGGCGACAACAGCTTCCGCTTCCCCAAGACGGTCTTTTTCTGGAACGGCGAGTGCTTTGAACAAGTCTGTCCTGTCGAAGGCTTTGCCTACGGCGACTGTACCGAAGGCGACGAATGCAGCTATATTTGGAGTGAAGAAGAGGGACGTTTTGTACCCTATGATTGCTAATGCCACACTTTGAAAAGCGTGTGGATCAAAAAACGAAAACCATGAAGAAAACGCTGATTGTTCTGTCGTTTGTTGCTTCCCTGCTTCTCCTGGGCTGCGGCTGCGACCGTTTCAAGAAGGGCAGCAATACACCCCCGGAGTCACCACAAGTTGACGACAAAGGCATTGCCTTTGAGATCTTCGAACGCATCCCTAAGGAGGACCTCAACGAGACTTTTAGGGAGAAGACCTATAGCTGTCCTGACGGCTGCCACCGTCACTTCGGCGATTATGTGAATGAGGTCGTCGAAAATGAGATGTTTTCCATGGAAGGTGATAACTCATTCAGCGTCAATTGTTTCCCGCTGAATAGCGGCGGTTGGATGACCCTGCTTGTCAATCAGAGCTGCTTCGACCGTTGCAACCAGACTGTCAAGACTTATCTTTATAAAGACGGCTTGCTGAGTTTTGTCTCCGATGTGCTACCACATCCTTCCATGGACGAGATGGTTGCTGACCCTTTCCTTGTCTGTGACGTCGACCCGGAGGAGTTAGAAGCAGCCAAAAGGGATTGGAATAACCGTTATTTGTATGGCGTCAAAGGAGAGGATACCCTGACCGTAGGCGTCGAGACGTTCTTTTTCAACGAGATGCTCGAACAGGCCATCCTCGGCAAGCAGTATGTGTGGAACGGCGAGTCTTTTGCTGAAATTGCCCCTGCACAAGACGCTACGTTTAACATCATTGATTACGACGGCTTGGGCAGCCTGAAGTTGGGTGGCACTTTGCCCGATCCGATGGTGGGTTTCAGCAAGTCTGTAGCCGACGATGGACTCCTCTTCAGTCGCGATGGGAGGGAAGTGTTTAAAGCCCATCTCAATGGTGAGGGCGTGATTGAGGCCATAAGCATCTATGCCAAGGAGTATACCCATCAGGGGTTGAAGGTGGGCGACACACTCAATATGTTGGCGCAAAAACCGGGTCTTGTGTCCTGCTATAAGGACGGCAACTTTGTGGTGACCGACGGACGCGGTGTCGACAACTGTCGTATTGATTATGTGGGTCCTAAAGATGCTATGAACGGCACCTTCGTGGAAGGTCCAATCGAAGATCCCAAGTTTAAGCCTGACGCCACGGTGCAATACATCCGCATCTATAAGTACCACGACTGGGAAAACGACACTTGTGACATGCATGCACTGCGCGAAGCCTTAGAGAATGCCATGCTCTTCAATGGCGACCCGATATACGGGGAAAACCATTTCGAGTATTATCGCGAGCTGTATAACGAAGAGTGCCAAGGCTGGTGCGACGCCTTCCATAGCTATCTGCATTGCTATCCTTTGAAAAGCGGAGGCTTCAAGGTGTATGAAACCACCGACTGGCAGCCGGGAATAGACACCGACGCCGAAGGGTACACCAAGTTCAGTGCATACATCTACAAGGATGGCGTGTTGACTGAGGTGGAACCCGAACCTGAGCTGAATGCTTTCTCTATCAAAGAGGACGGCATCCATTTCGTCGACGTCATGGGTGCCTATTTCTACGACCGCTCTATGACTGTGGCCACAGGCGAGACCGAAGACGGCAAGCTGCAAGGCGTGGAGTTCACCTGGGACGGTACTACGATGAAGAAAACTTACGAAGGAACTTTTGAAAACTAAAACCTTATCATCATGAAAAACATCAAACACTTATTGGCAGCCTGCGTGATGCTCCTCGTCTTTGGCGCGTGCGGCAACATTCATAATAAAAAAGTAGACACGAAGGAACCCACGGTGACCACCTCTCCCGATTTAGCTTTCTGGGATTTGAAAGGTCCGGTTAAAATGTGCGACGGCGTAGAGTTTGACCGCCAGGGGAAAACAGTAAAAGTCGACAACTATGATCCTTTCGCCATCGATGGTCCTTATCGTGACTATGACACAGTGACGGGCTCGTTCACTGAGTATTGCCAGTGGACCCGTAACAGCGAAGGCTATATGGAGGAGATGCTTTGCGTAGAGTCCATCAACAACTATGTGTGGGAAGATGGACGTGTTGTTGAGGAAATAGGATCAGGCGAGGGTATTGAGTGGGATGTCCGATATCAGTACAATCCCGATGGTCTCCTATTGGGAACCTACCTTTATTATTTGGATGAAGAAGGCCAAAAGGAACTTGTTGAGATCACGGAATACGAGTACCTCGATTTCGACACCCATGGCAACTGGACTCGCCGTAAGGTGACAAATAGGGATGTCACCATCGGCTATGTCAATGAAAATGTAGTAACCCGCACCATTCAGTACTACGAATAATTACAATCCATAGCCGATGAAGATCTCCCTCACCTTGGCGTCAGCCTTGAAGGTGGGGTTTTCGACCTCGGCCATGACATCGAAAGGAACAGCAGGCAGCTCGCCTTCGTAGTCCTCGGCAAAGAGGATGTAGTCGATGCCATTGTAGGTGACATGGAATGCCGTTTCATCGAAGAATACTTTTACCCCATCCTTCTTGAGGAGTTCTTGGACGCTGCTGCCCACACGGATGCCCTCGGCGGTGGCAAACTGGTCGGAGACGATGGTCATGGCCCCGATGATGTCGTCCGGCTCGTCAGTCTCCTCGATAAAACCGGGGTGTAAGATGACCACGGCTTTCCCATCTTTGACGACGTGCAGCTCCAATTCTTCCATGTCTTCTTCGTAGGTCACGATAACGGGAGTGACCTCGTATCCTGGAATTGTGTCGGGGAGCTCCGCCCCTTTTTTGAGGTGCTCCAGCCCGTCGGCAGTGATGAGGGTGCCCAAGGCGTCGACGGTTTGTTCCTTAGGCTCGGTGGGTTCCGGAGTGTTGTTGCAGGCCACCAATGCCAGGGCCAGCAAAGCGATGAGTAATGCTTTTGTTTTCATACTGATGTTTTTTGCACGACAAAGATACAAAAGTTTCAAAAAATGTCTACTTTTGTGCAGAAATACCATACTAACTATACCAATACAGCCATGAAAAAACAAGTTCTCATTATTTTGGTGCTGCTTGTGGGCTTCGCTATTCCTGCTCTGGCACAAAAACAAGTGGAAGCACGCATGCAACTGGCCCGTGACCGCTATGCCATGGGCGTGCAAAACATCACCACCAATAAGCAATACGAGGCTGACGAGATACCCGCCGTCGGCTACACCACCGTTGTGCGCAAGCAAAACTGGGCCGGATCGGGACCGATGATGGACAAGCTGGAGTTTTACTATAATGAAATCGAAGACGACATGCAGCCTTATCCTGTCGGCTATGAACTCGTAATCGTGCGCCGCACTTACAACATCTCCGCCCGCAAGTATTTTGAGGAGTATGTGTACGACGCCAATGGTAAGCCGCTGTTTTTGTTTGTGTGCTACGACGACTTTGACGGTGTCAAGACAGAAGTACGTGGCTATTACGACGAAAACGCCCAGCTGATTAGCTCCGTGTGTAAACAAGCCGATGATAAGGGTAACATGAAGACCTGCGAACCCGACGAAAATATGGAAAGGGTTTTCGATGCCGCGCCCAACCATTTTATTGCTTTCTATGCTGCTTTCCAGGGTGTCTATTCTGCTGACTATACCTATTGATTGTTACATCATGAAAAAGAGTATCGTTTTCCTGCTTGTTTGTTTGCCCATGTTGGCTTGGGCGCAGTTCGACACTTATTTTGCCGAGTCGTCGCTACGTGTCGACTATGTCCTGACGGGAAACAACAAGACAACCACCTATTCGCTGAAGGAGCTTATTCATGAGCCTTATTGGAGCGGTTCGAAGACCAACCTCATCGACGAACTGGAGTTTGGCAACTACATTGTCAAGGTGTTTGAGGCGGGTTCGGACCACCTGCTTTTCTCTAAAGGCTACCAGAACCTCTACGGCGAGTGGACGACTACGACAGAGGCACTAAACATAACGAAAAGCTTTGAGGAGTCGGTCATCGTGCCTTTCCCCAAGGTGAAGGTCGATATCGCGATGTATTACAAGACCTGGGGAGGCGAGCTCAAGGAAGGGATGCGTTTTACAGTCACCCCCGACGATTATTTCATCCGCGATTACGATAATCTTGACCTGCCCGTCTACGATGCGTGGATTGGCAACAAGGATATCACTAAGGCCGTCGACATCGTTGTCCTTCCCGAAGGCTATACGCAAGCAGAGATGGGCAAGTTTATCAAGGACTGTGACTTCTTCGTGAGGAGCCTCTTTGGCTACGCTCCGTATGACCGCTATCGCGAGAGTTTCAACATCCGAGGCGTGATGGTGCCTTCTGCCGAGAGCGGTTGCACCATGCCTGGCGACCATGTTTACAAAAACACAGCCATGCGTTTCAGCTTCTGGACCTTCGACTCGGAGCGCTACTGCATGAGCACGGACAACCGCGACATCCGTGACTTTGCAGGACAGGTGCCCTACGACCAGATTTATGTCCTTGTCAATACGGAGAAATACGGTGGCGGAGGCATCTACAACTTCTACTGCTCTAGTGCAAGCAGCAACGGTTTCAGCAGCGACGTCATCATCCACGAGTTCGGGCATGGCTTCGCAGGTCTGGCAGATGAATACTACTATGCAGGCTCCTCCGAACACATGTATAACCTCGAATTGGAGCCTTGGGAGCCTAACATCACCTCTTTGGTTGACTTCAGCGGCAAATGGGGTGACATGCTCGACAAGAAGACGCCTGTGCCCACTCCTCGCGAACCGAAATACGAAAAAACCATCGGCGTCTTCGAAGGTGGCGGCTATGAGCCAAAAGGTATGTATAGCCCACACATGGATTGCCTGATGAAAAGCTTCGTAGGCCATGACTTCTGTCCCGTCTGCCAACGCGCCATCGAACGGATGATATTGTATTACTCGAAATGAATTATTTAGACATCATCATAGCCCTCATCCTCATTATCTTTGGATGGAAAGGCCTTCGCAAAGGGCTCATCCTCGAAGTGGTGGCTCTGGCGGCTTTCGGCATAGGCATCTATGGCGCCATGCACTTCTCTGATTTCACCGCTGCCCATCTTCAGGACTTCATGGAGATTAACCCGAAATACCTCAACACCATCGCTTTCGTGCTGACATTCATCATCCTGGTGGTATTGGTCAACCTTATCGGACGCCTTGTCTCCAAGGCCATAAAATCCCTGAATTTGGGTTTCTTCGATAAGCTGGGCGGTTTCATCTTTGGTGCGCTCAAAGGCGTACTACTGTGCAGCCTACTGCTGATGGTGCTTTCCAATTTCCAGCTCTTGGGCGTGCTGAAACCAGAGACAAAGGGAAACTCGTTACTGTATCCTTATGTCGAACGCACGGTTCCATACATATACCGTGGCTTCGATTTGATCAAGGACTATGCTGATGAGGTGTTGCCTGACCTTCAGAAAAAAGAGGAAGAGACGCAGGAATCTGCATCTCTTCCATCCGTGTAAATCTAAGCCTTCCGTATTCTAAATCACCCCACGTTCTAACAGTGTCATAATCGTATCGATGTCGTCGTCTTCGGGGTTGTTGTGCGGGTCGAATTCCGACTTGAGGTTGTAACCCCACAGCCGCGCAAAGCCTTGGTAGAAGAAAGCCCTGAACTTGCCGCGCAGCTCTTGCAGCACTTTGTAAGAGGTGTTGCCTGTCTCGCGGTCGATAAGGCGCACAAGGATGATTCCTTGCGTGATGGTCAGGTTCTTTAGCTCATCGGTGTATTGTGCCGTGATTTCGTCCTCGGCTTGTTCAAGCAGGCGCTTGCGTTCGGCTTTGTCGGGCGTGTTGGCGATGATGGAGTCGTATTCCCGCATCTTGGCCCCGGCAAGTTTGGCATAAGGATAAACTTTTCTCACGTTGTTGGCGAGGCGGCGGCCCTGCCATGAGTCGGTAATTTGGAGGTACCGCTGCATCAGGTCGATGTCGACTTCTGGGAGGAAGACAATGAGTGTGGTGTCGCCGTTTTCATCGATGCGGCCGTAGACTACGCTTCCCTGGATGGGCTCTGCGGGGTCGGAGAAGTCAACCACCGCCGACTTGGGTTCCTCTTTCTTGACGACGATTTTTTTGCCGTGGTTGCCTTTGGCTATCATTTGGGAGAAACCGCTGAGGCTAATCAAGACCATCAGCACTATCAAGACTGTTCTTTTCATGGCTTTTTTTCTTTTTTCTTTGTTCAACGCAAAATGTAATGCAAGTATTGTGCCAAAAAAAAACATCGAACGAGGTCCGATGCTTTTTTTTGTTGTAAAGATTTGAAAAAATCAATCTCCTACATGCAGTTTCTGCAGTCCCGATTTCTCGAGCTTTTGCTCGGCATAGGCGCGGTCTACGACAAATTCCGTCGCGTTGATATCGGAAGGCAGCTCAAACATAGCGTCGTTGAGTATGGCTTCCATGATAGAACGCAGCCCGCGTGCGCCCACCTTGAACTCAATGGCTTTGTCTACCACGAAGTCAAGCACCTCGTCCTCGATGACCAAGTTGATTTTGTCCATGGAGAAGAGCTTCTGGAACTGTTTCACCAAGGCGTTCTTGGGCTCGGTGAGGATGCGTTTCAGCGCCTCTTTGTCCAAGGGGTTGAGGTGGGTGATGACAGGCAGACGTCCGACGATCTCGGGAATGAGACCATATTTCTTTAGGTCGGCAGGCGAAAGATACTTCAGCATGTTGTCCTTATCGAGGGCCTCGTTGCCGCCTGTGCCATAGCCGATGACGTTGGTGCGTTTGCGTGCTGCGATGAGACGTTCGATGCCGTCGAAGGCACCGCCAGCGATGAAGAGAATGTCTTTCGTGTTGACGGGGATCATCTTCTGCTCGGGGTGTTTGCGGCCACCTTGGGGCGGCACGTTGACGACGGAGCCTTCAAGCAGTTTCAGCATGGCCTGTTGCACGCCTTCGCCTGAAACGTCGCGGGTGATGCTGGGGTTGTCGCTTTTACGAGCAATCTTGTCGATCTCGTCGATGAAGACGATGCCGCGCTCGGTGGCGGCCACGTCGTAGTCGGCAGCCTGCAGCAGCTTGACGAGGATGTTCTCTACATCTTCACCCACATAGCCAGCCTCGGTGAGCACGGTGGCATCGGCAATGGCAAAGGGCACGTTGAGCATCTTGGCGATGGTGCGGGCTAATAGGGTCTTGCCCGTGCCGGTCTCACCCACGAGAATGATGTTGGATTTCTCGATCTCCACCTCGTCGGATTCCACCTTCTGGCTGATGCGCTTATAGTGGTTGTAGACGGCTACGGCCAAAGTGCGTTTGGCTTCGTCTTGACCAATCACATATTGGTCGAGGAAACGCTTGATCTCTGAAGGCTTCTTAAGGGTCAGTCCCGAAGGAGTGACGGGTCTCTTCGCCTCGCCAAACTGTTCCTTGACGATGATATGAGCCTGCTCGGCGCAGTTGTCGCAGATCTCGGCGTCGATGCCTTGGATAAGCAGCCGCACTTCAGAGGCTTTACGCCCACAAAACGCGCAAACACCTGACTTTTTCGCCATCGATTAAGCCTTTTTGATGAGCACTTCGTCGATCATGCCGTATTCCTTGGCTTCAGCTGCGGTCATCCAGTAGTCACGGTCGCTGTCGGCCCACACTTTGTCGTAGGTCTGGCCCGAGTGCAGGGCAATGATTTCATACAGTTCCTTCTTCAGCTTCTGGATCTCGCGGGCCGTAATCTCAATCTCTGTAGCTTGACCTTCCACGCCGCCCATGGGTTGGTGAATCATGATGCGGGAGTGGGGCAGGGCTGAGCGCTTACCCTTGGTGCCGGCGCACATCAGCACGGCGGCCATCGAAGCGGCCATTCCGGTGCAGATGGTGGCCACGTCGGGGCTGATGAACTGCATGGTGTCGTAGATGCCCAAACCAGCATATACGCTGCCACCAGGAGAGTTGAGATAGATCTGGATGTCGCGCTTCGAGTCAGTCGACTCAAGGAAGAGCAGCTGGGCTTGGATGATATTGGCTACATAGTCGTCGATAGCGGTGCCCAGGAAGATGATGCGGTCCATCATCAAGCGGCTGAACACGTCCATTTGGGCTACGTTGAGCTGACGCTCTTCGATGACAGTGGGGCTGATGTAGCCGCTGTTGTTGATCTTAGAGATGTATTGCTCCAGGCCGAGGGTGTTCATGCCCAGGTGCTTGGTGGCATACTTGAAGAATTCGTTGTTCATGTTGGTGTATTGTTTAATTGAAAGTGTTATTTGGCTTTGCGTTCCTCTTCCAACTTTTTCATGAAGTCGGCAGCGGTGGTTTCGGCGTAGTTGATGTTCATCTTGCCTTTCAGGAAGCGGGTCATCTTGACATCGGCCAGCTGGTTCTTGATTTGTTCGACTTGACGAGCATCCTTGAGGTAGTTGGCAGCGATCTTGTCAAGATTGGCCTTCATGTCGTCCTCGAGCGTGGCGTAGTCGATGCCGGGGAAGATCTGTTTCAGCACAAAGTCCTTCACTTCCTCGTCGTTGATGATGAGCTCCGGGTTGGCCTTCACGATGGCGTCTTCGATGAGTTGCCAACGCAGACCCTTCACATAATCTTTCTCGTAGTTCTTCTCCACATCGTCAGCATTCACTTCGCCACGGCTGTTCTCAACAATCCAACGCTTCATGAAAGCGTCAGGCAGCTCGAACTTGACGGCGGCCACCAATTCGTCAATCATCTTGTTGAAGAGGATGGGGTCGGTCTCGGCCTCATGTTGCTTCTCCATCTCGGCTTTCACGGCCTGCTTGAAGGCGTCGAGGTCTTTGATTTCCTTGTCGGGGAAGATCTTCTTGAAGAAGTCCTCGTTGAGCTCGGGCTTCTCGTTGCGGATGGCGTCGTCGATGATGATGTTGAAGTCACCGGCCACAGGAGCGTCGTTGCCCAAAGCCTTGGCAGCTTCCTCTTCCGAACCGAATACCTTGG